>CAJHYP010000120.1_pt1 | contig 24338 bp, 18 predicted proteins | sample 9198731 | NCBI WGS metagenome assembly CAJHYP01 (sample SAMEA7708363, study PRJEB35096) | sediment metagenome | biome: marine neritic benthic zone biome [ENVO:01000025]; feature: sediment [ENVO:00002007]; material: shallow marine sediment [ENVO:03000034] sea grass bed [ENVO_01000059] ...
CGGCGCCATCATGAAGCCGATTCCCACCTCGTCGAGCGCGCGTTCGACAGTCTCAGGCCCGACCATCACGTCGATGCCCATTTGCGTGAGCGCGTCGGCTGCACCACTTTTTGAGCTCAGGTTACGGTTGCCGTGCTTGGCGACGATGACCCCCGCGCCAGCCACGACGAAGGCCGTCGCAGTTGAAATATTGAGCGTTCCTTTGCCGTCGCCACCCGTACCAACGATGTCCATGGCGCCGTCAGGCGCGCGAACCGCTTTGCATTTGGCGCGCATCACCGCCGCTGCGGCGGCGTATTCTTCGACGGTTTCGCCGCGCGTGCGAAGTGTCATTAGAAGGCCGCCAATCTGGCTGGGCGTCGCTTCGCCCTCGAAAAGGACGCGAAACGCTGTTTCCGCCTCTGTCCGGCTAAGCGGGCGGTCTACGGCCGCCGCGATCAATGACTTTAGCGCGTCACTCATGCTGGTACCGGGACTTGATCGAGAAAGTTTTTCAGCATGGCATGACCATGCTCTGAGCGGATCGATTCCGGATGAAACTGGACACCGTGGATCGGTTTATCTTTGTGTTTCAAGCCCATAATGGTGCCATTTTCCAACCACGCGGTGACTTCTAATTCCGACGGCAAGGTTGCGCGTTCAACGATCAGCGAATGATATCGGGTCGCTGAAAGTGGTGATGGCAGATCTTGAAAAACACCCGCGCCATTGTGGTGCATCTCGCCAAGTTTGCCATGCACGATTTCGTCCGCGCGAATGACGTTGCCGCCAAACGCCTGCCCGATGGCCTGATGTCCAAGGCAAACGCCAAGGAGCGGTGTGTTTGTTTCTGCGGCCGCTTCCGTCAATGCCAGGCAAATTCCTGCCTTGTCCGGATCACAAGGTCCCGGTGAAAGAATGATCCCAGACGGATTGAGGGCCATCGCATCCTGAACATTCAACGCATCATTGCGATGAACAGCGCATGTCGCTCCAAGTTCGCCAAGGAAATGGACCAAATTGAAGGTGAAGCTGTCATAATTGTCGATCAGTAGCAGCATTTTGCGTCTCTTCTGCAGATAGGTGCAGATATGGGGTGTCAGGGCGCAAAAGCGCCGGTATACTTGTTCAGAGGTGTCAGCATTCGTCAAGGCATCCAAGGCATTTGAGCAGATCGGAGGAGAGGGCTTTGGGACGCGGCTTTCTCGCAGGCATTTTCTGGGGCGGTATCGTCGGGCTTGGGCTGTTGTTTCTGTCGAGCCAGATTATGGACCGCCGTGAACTGAGCTTTCCAAGACCGGAAGCAGCGGCGGTCGAGGTGCCGGCGGGCACTGAATTTGATCAGGCCCGACCCGAAACCAATCCCGTAGCGCCGGAGGCCGAGACCAGGCCGGAGGCGGACACCGTTGCGGGTGTGACACCGCCCGAAGATGCCGTTGAAACACCGCCAGCTTTTGACACCTCTTCGTTGGAAGTGCCGCAGCCGAGCATCGAAGGCCCGCAAGGGCTGGGAGATATCCCCGAAGTGGCCGACGATATCCAAATCGACGTCACCGGTCCGGGTGTTGACGATGGAAGCGTGTCAACGGCCGAACCAGAATTGCAGTCGCCGGAAGCGCCCGCGCAAGCGCCTGAGGCGACCACCGAGGCGCCGACTGCCGTTGAAACCGATGATCAGGATGACATTGATGTCGCGATCGTCTCTCCCGCGCCCGAGACGACGACCAGCATTGAGGCACCTCAGGCACCCGAGCCAACCGATTCCATCGAGTCACTTGCTCCACAACCAGTGGAAACTGAAACCGCGGACGCTCCCGAAGCGCCAGCGGCCCCCGCGGCGGTCGAGGCGCCAGACGTCGAGGAATCTCTGAATGAAATAATCCGGCCGGACGGCGGTGACAGCGAGTTTTTCGAGCCGGTTGAAGAAATTACGGATCGTGCGCCGGATGTCGAAACCGACCGGCTCCCGCGCATTGGTGACGCGCCGGCAGCGGCGGATACAGCGCTGCCCGAGCCCGAAACTCCTGAAGAGGAAACAGAATCGGAGCCGGGATCCGAACAGGCGGAGCTGCCGACAATCCGGCGTTTGCCAGGTGCTTCTGATGAGGAAGAGCCGCTCACTCTGCCGTCGGAAGATGATCCATTGCCGGCGGATGCGCCGGCCTTACTGAAGTGGCGGACCACTTTCGAGACGACCGATGACCGCCCGTTGATGTCGGTTGTTCTGGTTCATGAAGGAGACAGTGCGCTGGCTGCGGATGCGCTTGCGGGTGTGCCGAAGGTGGTTGCAATTGGCATTGATGCCGGACAGCAGAGCGCCGCGCGGATCGCGGCTGACTACCGATCGGCTGGTCGAGAGGTGGTTTTGATCCCATCGCTGCCAGCAGGTGCCACCCCGCAGGATGTCGAAGTCGCGCTCCAGGTCAACTTTGAAACAGTTCCGGAAGCAGTCGCGGTCATGGACAGTTCCGGCGAGAGCTTTCAGTCCGACCGCGCGGCGGTTGCGCAGATTGTCGATGTCGTCGCGGCAACGGGGCACGGGCTGATCACATTTCCGCGCGGCCTGAATACCGCGCATCAGCGGGCCGAACGGTCGGGAGTGCCAACCGGACTGATATTCCGCGATATCGACGGCGAAGGTCAGTCGAACGAGCAAATTCGACGTGCTATGGACAGGGCCGCATTCCGGGCTCGTCAGGACGCAGCAGTGATTCTTGTTGGCCGAACACGGCCCGAGACTTTGGCGGCACTTACTGAATGGTCGCTTGGCAATCGCGCAGCCAGCGTGACAATGGCGCCGGTATCGACCGCGCTTTTGGACCCTTAGGCGGAAATGCCCGCACAACAGGCAATGCAATCAGTGAGTGCTGTGATGTTCCGCTTCAAACTGGGTTCGTGCACCGGTCTCCCATCAGGGCGGACAATGAATGCGGCTCTGCAAATAATCCTAGCGAGAAAAAAGACGGCGCCCGGGGCGCCGCCTTTGATTTCGTTTGGTAACTTAAGCCACTCTTAGGCGAACCACCAACGCTCGGCGACTTTGCCGCCGTCGTTTTCCCAGTTCGCGGCAACGGCTTCGTCGTGACCGATTTCTTTTGAGTGGGCAGAAATGTAGTTGGCCCACATGGCAACGATTGCGCCGCCGTCATCCTGTAGAAGCGCCTGCGCTTCCCAATAGAGATCCTTGCGCTTGGCCTGGTCGGTTTCCGAGCGCGCCAGTACAACAAGCTCGTTGAAGCGGTCAGCGGCGTCGGTCCCTCTCCAGGCTGTATCGTTCCACTCGGTGTCCATGACGTAGGCTGCAGAGAACATCCAGTCCTGGGTCGGGCGACCGCCCCAGTAACAGGCGCACCAACCCTTTTTGTTCCAGACATTGGACCAATACCCGTCATTGGGTTCGCGCACGATCTCGATATCGATCCCAACTTCTTTGGCCGAGGCCGCCACAAGCTGCGCTGCATCCACCGCACCGGCAAAGGCCGCATCCGCGGCGCTAAGGGGGATCGGACCAGAATGCCCTGACTTCTTGTAGTGATGCGCTGCCTTTTCGGGATCAAATTCAATCACCGGAAGTTCGGTGTTCAGGAACGGCATCGCCGACGAAACCGGTACGTCATTGCCGGGCTCGCCATGGCCGAGGAGAATCTTGTCGACAAGTTCCTGACGCTTGATCGCGAACTTCAGGGCTTTGCGCACGTCGTAGTTGTCAAACGGCGGCGTATCCAGGCGCATTGGGAGGGTATAGTGTTGGGTGCCTGTTACTTCGAGGATGTCGAGCGTGGGCACGCGCTCCATCAGAGCGACTGTTTTCGGGTCGATCGAGTCGGCATAGTGCACATCACCGTTCATCACGGAATTTTGGCGCGCTGTTGTGTCAATAATCGACAAAAGTTCGTATTCGTCGAAATGGCCGCGGCCTTCTTTCCAATAGTTCGGGTTCTTCGTGAATTTCGCGCGAACGCCCGGCTCGTAAGCGTCGACCGTGAACGCACCGGTGCCAACCGGGCTGTTTGGATCCACGACTTCGCCACCTTCGGATGGCATGATCATCAGGTGGTAGTCTGACACGATAAAGCCGAAGTCGGCGTTGCCGGTTTCCAACTCGAACACGACTTTGCCTTCGCCATCTTTGCGAATGTCGGTTACCGCGGTCAATAGGCCCTTGGCAGCAGATTTCGAATCCTCGCCACGGTGATAATTGAAGGTCGCGATAACGTCGTCAGCCGTCATCGTCTTGCCGTTGTGGAATTCAACACCTTGGCGCAAGTTGAAAACCCAGGTTTTCGCGTCGCTCGACGGCTCGAAGCTCTCCGCAAGCTCGCCGATCAATTCGCCGGTATTTGACACCTCGGTCAGATGATTGCCGCGCGTGTAGATAACGTTTTGGCTAAAGCCGTTTTCCGATGTCGATGGATCAAGCACGTCAGTGGTCGAGCCATAACCAACGCCGATCCTGAAGAACCCACCAGATTTGGGCGTCGCCGCCTCGGCGCGGCTTGCCAGCGACATTGCCGTCGGCAATGTCACGCCGGTTGCCAGTGCCGACATGATGAAGCGACGGCGGTTTATCTGGCCGTCTGTCAGGCGTTGCGCCTGAAGCTTTAGATAGCTTTCTTTCTTCATAGAAGTCTCCCTGAGTGATAGATTGCCCCCATTCCAGGGGCTTTTTGTATTAGCGCCCACAGCTTAACCATCAAATTTGCTTGAGAACAGCTTTAAGTGTTGACGAAACCGCGAGGGAATATCGCCTTAGAAATAAGCCGGGAAGGCGCTCACGGTTCGCCAACCCGGCCAATCGTCATGAAATTTGGCACTCGACTTGCGTCTAACTCGTTACCCAGGAGCCGCCCCAAATGAGTGGGCGGCGCGAAAGGAGGCGTGGTTGCAACGCCGCCTAACGCTCGATTCTTCCAGTATTCGGCGCGTCCATGCGACCGAATCCAGCCTTTGCCGGGGCCGTTCCGGCAGGGAATTGTGCGGCCGTGTCTTCACTTGATGCAGTGGCGTCGAACCAGGCCTCATCGCCCGGCGCAGTTCCTTGCCTGCCGCCGTCAATCCATCGAAGTAGCGCTAGGGCAATCCGGCGCGTTGCCAAAGCGGTCGAGAAGCTGGTCCCGGCCATTGCGACGGCCGAGCCGCTTCTAGACCCGGCTGCCAGCAAGCCGAACCGCGCTGCGCCGTTTTCGCCTGGGAGTAGGGCGGTTGGTGCAGCGCGGCCACCTACGGCGGCCGACGGGGCCGCGGCACTGGAATAGATCGATGGCTTGCCGTCAGTCATTCGATAGCTGCCGATGACGCGGGCCGCGTCGTCGTGCGCAATCGCGTTCATCGTGCCGAGACGTCGAATAGGCGGCGTTACATCCGTCAGAACAGGTGGATCCGTGTATAAATAGGCGTCGATATATCGGCCGAATTCGTCGAACAAATCGAATTCCGGATGCGCGAATGTCGACACAAGTCCTGTTTGGCCGCTGTGCGTAAGGCTCTGATCGGATTGCACGTAGGCCCATCCTTTTGCCGACTTTTTGCCGTCCGGCTCCAACGCAATCGTCCAGCTGCCCGCCGGGGTCATCTGGGTGCGTGTTCTGTTGAGAGTTGGTCGCGTGCAGAGGACATAAACCAAGCGATGCTGGGTTGGCTTGCCGCCGGACAGCGGTGCGTCATCGGCGGCACGACAATATATGCGCGCAAGCGGCCTCGTCGGATCATTGTCGTCTGTCAAAGTTGCAATCTGAGAATCCCGGCCCTGACCCGACGGCCCTGCAGGTCCTCTGGGAGGCGATAGAGTCACGGCAAGCGCGTGCGGCGATCCAGGCTTGTAGCTGCCTTTTTGAACGTCGGACCAGATCTCGGCGTAGTTTGGTGTGTGGTCCTCTGGCTTCAGGCGCCAGGACAAACTTGGAGATTCGCCCGCGTTCAGATCGAATTCGGCCGCGCCTTCGGACAACAGATCATTGCCGACCGGCAGAACGACGCGAATAACACGGTCTTCCTGCTCGGCTCGAAGGGTCGCTTGCCGGATCACCTTTTCGATCAGCATCTGCCCGTCTTTGGGTCCGGCCTGCAAACCGTATGAGAGATTGATCACGACGGGAAAACTTCCATTGCCGTAACCACAGGCGGCCCAGATCCGGTCGGCGCGATTGAGAATATAGTCAATCGCATGGATGGCGAAAAACTCCAGGAAATTGCCCGAGGCCCCGATACACGAACGCGGCGGCAGACCAACGCCAATCAACGGCAAGCGGCGGCGTGGCTCGTCATATTTTGATTGCCTGAGATCGAAGCCAGCGCAAAGATCGGTGACGTGGGTGCCATGGGTGCCGGTCGCTTCGAGCCGCCGGTCGCCACGCATATGTGCAAACTGCGTAAGGCCCGCCGCCCGATCGAAAAGGCTTTCGTCGATCTCGCCACCGACGGTTGCATGCCACATTAGTCGGTCAATCTCGGTCCGAAACAACTCTCGACCAAATGGCACCGAGGCCCCGGTGCGCCAATCGCCGGCCTGAATCCACGCTGAGAGAAAGCGCGTGCCGTTATCTATTCGGCGCATCCGAGCGTGGGACAGCGCGATTGCGCTGTCGATTACACCGACGATCACCGAATCCGGGTCAGGCATCCAGGTGAGTTCGATGCGCGGATCCTCGGAAAGTTCACTGCCATTATCCGGGCGGGCAAAATTCGGCAGCGGCGCAGGGGTCGGTGCGCCGCCAACCGACGCGGCCTGCGGCAGCGGCGCAAGAGACAACCCGTCGGCATCCTCCGCGCCGCCAAAATTTACCGCGCGATACCAATCAACATAGGGCGACACCGCGGCGGCGTCGGCTGGCTGATCAACCCAGTCGCTCCAGCTGAGCGTCATAACGGCGCCTCCACCCATTCATCTGCGGCGGACTTCCAAAGTGTGCCGAATACATCGTCGATTGCCGGGGCGTCCGGTGTATCGTCGGCGAGTATGTCTTTGAGCCAGCCCAGGGTCAGATCGAACGGCGGGACGTCTTCTGCAGTAATGTCGAAGTCCACTTCGACGGCTTGCGGCGCAACATTCTGGGATTGCCCGGTCGCGATCCGATAGACGGCTTCGCCGAGGGCGCATCCGATGACCGCGCCTGCTGCCGAGTCGATCGGGAAATGTACCCCGGCCACCGATCTGTTCGTCGCGATCCGGTGCGCCACGCGAAACGGCATCGTCCCAATGACCGCCTGATCGCCAGTGCCGTTCAGAGCGGTCTTCGGACCCAATCCGGTCATCAATCGGGTCATTACCGTTGCGCAGGTAAACACCTCGATCGCGTGACCCGAGGGATAACTCGAGTGATCCGGCGTCTGGATCATTGGTTGGACCTGAGGCGCATAGTCAATCGGACGAGGTGCCCGACAGAAATGTTTGAAAGGCATTTCCACATGCACTGCGAGGCGAATGACCGCGCCCAACAACTCGAGCGTTTTGCCATTTCGGTCAGTGTCAAGGAAAGCGACCGCGCCGAAAAATGACAGCAGGTCCTCGGTTTGTTCCAGAATCTCTGGCAAGCGGTCGTCCCGCAGATCGGCGTAAGCTCGCACCATCGCAAGTTGCTGTCGGAATACCGCACGGCCCGGCCGGTTCAGTGTAACGGTCGCATGTCCCTGCGACGCGAGCGTCGCCGTGCCATCAACCCCTGTGATCGCGAAATGCGGAGTGAGAATTGAATCGACCAAATCGCCTCGGACGACCCGGCCCAGATAGCTGATGTCTGTGTCGCTTGCGCCGAAAGGCGGCGGATTGCGCAGCGGCTGACCGTCCCAGTAACCGACAATTCCATCATGGGTTGTGATCAGTGCCGAGCTTAGCATGCCAGACCCAGAGCCGCCGGCGTGATCGCCGCCGTAGCCGTCGCCTTGACCTTTGCCTTGGCCCTTGCCTTGGCCTTTACCCTGGCCCTTGCCTTGACCTTTGCCCTGGCCTTTTCCTTGACCCTTGCCAAACTCTGCCATGGTTTACCCCTTCGCTTGGATTTCCTTCAGCTGACGGATGAGCTGTGCCGCTGGCAATCGTCTGTGGCGCGAAAGCCGGGATATTCACGCTGCATTCACGGTTTCGCGGTGTGAGCGCCATTTTTCTCTCATTTCTTGAAAATGTTACGGGCTCGTGGTCAAGTTGACCTCGGGGCATCCAATTTCGACGTTCGCGTCAGAAGTTAGGGGTAGTGATGGCCGATGAACATGAACCAATGCTGACACTGGCCTTGTATGGCCGGTTTCGAATGACTAGCGCGTCCGGGGCTGAACTGGCACCAAAGAGTGCGAAGTCGCAGGCTTTATTGGCGTTGCTCGCAACCAGCGAAACTGGAAGTCGCGGCCGGTTGTGGCTTCAAAACAAGCTTTGGCCGAAAAGTGATCGGGAACGCGCCTCCGTTAGCTTGCGCCAGTCGCTAAGCGAAATCCGACGAGCGCTTGGGGCGTGTCGCGATGTTCTTTCCGCCGATCGGAGAAGTGTTTCTCTTTTGCAGGACCGGATATGCGTCGCTGAGAGATTGGAAGGCCAAGAATTTCTTGAAGGGATCGGTCTGAATGAAGGCGATCACGCGCTGGGCGACTGGTTAGTTCGGGAGCGAGTTCAGATCGAAGCGCCAGTTGTAACCGCAATTCGTGCGGCCGCGACTCGGGAAAACCGGCGCCCAAAAATTTATTTTCAAACCGTCGGCGACGGCGCGCAGCTCAAACTAATCGAAGATATATTCGTCGATTGCGTTGTCCGTAGTTTGCGTGAAGCATTGACTGTCGATGTTCACGAAGGCGGCGCGCATTCCGTCCCGAATGACGCATTTCGCGTTCATGTTCAGGCGTATGCTGTCGAGGGCGCTCAGGTCGGGATTCGCGGGCGCATTTATCACGGTGCCGCGGACGAGTTGGTTTGGGCCGGGATGACGTCGACTCAGCTCCACGGAGCGCCGCCGGTCGAGGATCTCGAGATCGTCTCGCTGGGCAATCAATTGATTGATGCACTGGCGGACGCGCTAACGCTCAAAGTCAGCGAAGCGCAAGACATTCGCGATGCGAACTTGCTTATCAGAATGGCAGTGCGGCGGATTTTCCGCATGCGACCCGAAGCGCTTTCGGAAGCCGATGAGATGCTTGCACAGGCGCATGAACTGGCTCCACGCGGGCTGTCGGCGGCCTGGCGGGCGCAACTTCGTGTCATACAAGAAGTTGAACGCCATTCTGGACGGTCCGAAGATCTTGCCGAGGAGGCACGCGAACTTTGCGGGCTTGCGATGGAGCTAGAACCGCTGAACTCAATGGTCTTGGCGGCCGTTGCGAACTCCCGTCTGGTTCTCGACGAGGACGTCAGCGCTTGCAACGAACTGGCGCGACGCAGCGTCAGCTTGAACCCATCGAACCCGCTGGCGTGGGACAGTTTGTCGACGGCGAAGCTGTATGCCGGTGAAATTGGTGAAGCGCATGCGCTGGCTGTTCGTGCGCAAAAAATCAGCACCGGCTCTCCCTTTGGCTATTGGTGGGACATGGGCCGATGTCTCACGGCTGCATTGACGGGGCGCGGTGACGAAGCGTTGAAACTTGCGGAGGCGGCGCACGCGCTATCCCCGGAATTCCGACCACCGCTGAGATATCTGACAGCGCTTTATGCCGCCGATGATAGACCGGAGGCGGCTCTGCGCGTGGCCGAACGGTTGCGCCGTTTGGAGCCAGATTTCAGCTTTGATCGGATTGCCAACGATGCAGAGTATCCGATATCGCCGCTGCGGTGGAGTGGGCTTCTCGACAGTGACAAGCTAATGGCGCTCAACTAACTCATCGAGCTATTCGTCGTAAAATGTGCAGGCGACGGCATGATCGTCGGCAGCAAATCGAACGCCAGGCAGCGCCTCCGCACAGGCTTGCCGGGCTTTGGGGCACCGTGTGCGAAAGACACAACCAGTCGGAGGGTTAATCGGCGAGGGCAATTCACCGCTGATCGGCGTCGCAGCACGGGCAGCTTCGGCAACTGGATCGGGGATTGGCACGGACGACACCAGGGCTTGCGTATAGGGGTGTAACGGTTTGGCTATCAGAACCTTGGATGGCGCCGTTTCCATCAACCGCCCGAGATACATCACGGCAATCCGTGTCGAGATGTGTTTCACCACGCTAAGATCGTGGGCAATAAAAATAAGTGACAAACCCAGATCCGCCTGAAGTTCTTTCAGAAGATTGACCACTTGAGCCTGTACCGACACATCCAATGCCGAAACGGGTTCGTCGCAAATCAGAAGTTTGGGCTTCAGGATCAACGCCCGGGCAATTCCGATCCGCTGGCATTGTCCGCCGGAGAATTCGTGCGGATAGCGATTGATCAAGTTCGGCAGCAGACCAACCCGAGACATCAAATCTTGAACGCGCGCGCGCACGTCAGGTTTTTTCGTCTCCGGATAGTGGGTGATCAGTGGCTCAGCGATGATCTCGCCCACGGTCATTCTGGGGTTCAAAGCCGCTAGTGGATCCTGAAAGATCATCTGCACGTCGCGCCGATGTTTGCGCCGGGCGGTTGTGTCGAGTCCGGTCAGATCGGTGCCTTCCCAGACAACCGCACCGTCGCTGGTCGGAACGGTTCCGATAATGGCTCGAGCGAGCGTAGATTTCCCGGACCCGCTCTCGCCAACGATGCCAAGCGTTTCGCCCGGGGTTATTTCGAAGCTGACCTCTTTGACCGCCTGGAGGTGCAGGGGAGGCGTCCACGGCCAGGCGCCCGCTGGCTTGATCGGGAAAACCACGGAAAGGCTATCGACACGCAGAAGCGGCGCGGTCATTGCACAGTCTCCACGGATTGGTGACAGGCCCGCATTACGTGTCCGTCGGCCTCGAGCAGCGGCCGAGTGTCCGAACAAACCGGCAAGGTATATTCGCACCTCGGGGCAAAGGGGCATCCTTCGGGTAGCCCAAGCATATTCGGCGGCTCGCCATCGATCGTGGGGAGAATCTCATGCTCCTCGTCAAGCCGCGGCACCGCCTTCAGAAGTCCCAATGTGTAGGGATGCGTCGGCCGCGAAAAGATGCTTTGGGTTGAACCTTTCTCCATGATCTGACCGCCGTAAAGGACGATCGTGCGTTCGCAGGCGCCCGCAACAATGCCCAAATCATGCGTGATCAGTATTATGGCTGTGCCGAAGTCTTTTCGGATGTCACTTAGAAGGTCCATGATCTGTGCCTGCACAGTCACGTCGAGCGCTGTCGTCGGTTCGTCGGCAATCAACAGTTTCGGCCCGCATAAAAGCGACATCGCGATCATGATCCGTTGCCGCATGCCGCCCGAAAACTCGTGCGGATACATGGCCACCCGGGTCTTCGCCTCGGGGATGCGTACCGCGTCAAGCATACGAACGCATTCGGCCTCGGCCGCTCGTCGTGTCATGCCCTTGTGGAGCCGCAAAACTTCGGTCATCTGATCCGAAATTCGCATATATGGATTGAGCGACGTCATCGGGTCCTGAAAGATCATCGCGATTTGTTCGGCGCGGATGCGGTTGAGCTTGTCCTCGGAGAGGCCATCGATGCGATTGCCGTTGAACGTGATTTCGCCGGTGGCCCGGCCATTTCGCGCCAAAAGGCCAAGGATTGCAAAAGCGGTTTGCGATTTGCCCGAACCGCTTTCGCCGACCAGCGCCACTGTTTCGCCCGGCTCAACGCTGAAGCTGACGCTATTGACGGCGTTGACAATTCCGTCGTTCGTCTGGAACGAAACGCTCAGATCTTTAACATCCAAAAGCGCCATCAGCGATCCTTGGGGTCAAGCGCATCGCGCAATCCGTCGCCGACAAAGAAGAAGGCGAAAAGCGAGATGATGAAGAAAAACAACGGGAAACCAAGCTGCCAGGGGACACCGTAACGCATCTGGCTGGCGCCATCTGAGATCAAGGCGCCCCAACTGGTGGACGGTTCCTGAACGCCAAGGCCCAGAAAACTGATAAAGCTTTCAAAAATGATCATGCTGGGGACCAAAAGCGTCGCGTAAACGATTACGACGCCCAGCAAATTCGGCACAATGTGGCGACGGATAATTGTCGGTGTCGAAACTCCGGTGGCGATGGCGGCTTCAATGAATTCCTTGTTTTTTATCGACAGCGTCTGGCCGCGTGCGATCCGCGCCATGTCGAGCCACGAGATCAGTCCGATGCCGATAAAGAGCATCAGGATTGAACGGCCAAACACCACCAAAAGCAGGATCAGCACGAACATGTAGGGGATCGCCATCATCACATCGACGATCCGCATCATCACTCCGTCAGTGCGGCCGCCGACATATCCGGCGGTGGCGCCCCATAACGTGCCGACAATGACCGAAATCAGCGCCCCGACGATCCCGACCATCAAGCTGATCCGCGTCCCCTGAACTGTCCGTGCAAACAGGTCGCGCCCCAGTTCATCGACCCCGAAATAGTGCCGGCTTGCGATCGAGGGATTCCCAAGTTCTGAGACCTGACCCAACATCGACCAGTCGACTTCCTCGTTTGACCAGGGTGTTAGAAGCTGACCGACGGCCGCAAAGATAGCGACACAGGCCAACACGATCAGCCCGGCAACGGCGGCTTTGTTCTTCAGAAACCGAATGCGCGCGTCCGCCCAAAGCGAGCGCCCGGCGACCGCGGTTTCGTCGGACATCGCGTCGATGGCGCTGCGACTGAGGATTGGAACCCGCACCGCCTAGTACCGGATCTTCGGGTCGATCCAGGCATAAAGCACGTCGACCACAAGGTTGAAGAAGATCGTAAGCGCGCCGGTGAGGATCGTGATCCCCATGATCATCGAGTAATCCCGATTGAGCGCCGAATTGACAAAAAACTGACCAATGCCGCCGGTGGAAAAAAAGACGTCAACGACGACCGAGCCGGTAATCATGCCGACGAACGCAGGACCAAGATACGAGATTACCGGAAGCAACGCGGGCTTCAATGCATGGACGAAAATGACCCGGCGCATCGGCAGGCCCTTGGCGCGCGCCGTCCGGATGAAATTCGAATTCAGAACTTCGAGCATCGACGATCGTGTCAGCCGCGCGATCGAAGCCATGAAACTGGTGGAAAGCGCGATCACTGGCATTATGATGAACTGCCATTGCCCGCCTTGCCAGCCACCGCCGGGCAACCACCCGAGCCAGAGCGTGAAGACAATGACAAGGATGGGCGCCATCACGAAGTTGGGCAGCACCTGCGCGCCAACCGTGATGCCCACCGCCAGATAGTCGAGCCACGAATTGTGGTAGACTGCCGCCAATATGCCCAGCGAACCGCCAATCAAAACCGCCGCCAGGAAGGCCCAGGAGCCATAAGTCAGAGTGACGGGAAATCCTTGCACGATGATGTCGTTGACTGTGCGATCCTTGAAAATGAACGACGGCCCGAAATCGAACCCGGTCACGATATTCCAGATATAGATCCCCATCCGTTTCCAAAGCGGCTGATCCAACCCGTAGCGCGCTTCGAGATTGGCCAGCACATCAGGCGGGACGCCGCGCTCGGTCGCGAACGGACTTCCCGGTGCGGCTTCCATCAACAGAAACGAAAAAACGATCAGGATGAGAAGCGTCGGGATCGCCACGAAGAGACGACGGATCGTGAAGGATATCATATTGTATTCAGGAGTTGCCGGAGCGCATGATGGTCGGTGCGCCCCGGCGTGTCCCGAGATTACTCGGCAACCCGATAGAAGTCTTTCACATACCAGGTATTTTCGGCGTTATCGTATGGGAACCCTTTGATCGAAGCGTCAAGAAGGAACGCATTCGCATAGTGATAGATCGGAATGAGGCCCATTTCGTTGGCCAGAATTTCCTCGACCTTGGTGTAGTTTGGCTGCGGATTAGCAAGCGTCTTCGACTCTTTCATCAGATCGTCAACCATGGCGTTGGAATATTTGCCGGAATTGGACCCGTGGGTCGTCGTCACAAGATCAAGGAATGTCGACGCCTCGTTATAGTCAGCGCACCAGGCCGACCGTGCAACGTCGAAATTGCCTTCGCGCCGGAAATCGAGGTAGGTCTGCCATTCCATGTTGGAAAGCGTCGCCTCGACGCCAAGCTTCTGCTTCCACATTTGACTGATGACCGTAGCGATCTGCTTGTGGCTTTCCGACGTGTTGTAGATCAGATCAAGGTTTAGCCCGTCGACTGATATGCCGTCGGCTTTGGCTGCGGCCAGAAGCTCACTGGCCTTGGCGTCGCGCTCGGCCTGGCTCCACGTGCCATAGTCGATCTCAGGTGTTTCGAAACCGGCGGTGGCGACGTGGGTGAAGCTGAACGCCGGCGACTGGCCGCCTTTCAGAACTTGGTTGACGATCACATCGCGGTCGATCGCATATGACAGCGCTTGGCGGACGCGCACGTCTTGAATTTCACCGGTGGCGTCATCGCGCTGGTTCACAGCGTAATAATATGAACAAAGACGCGGAACGCTAACTGCCTGATCCGGATACTTGTCCTTCAAGGCCGGGAACTGACCGGCGGGCAAGGGTTCAAGAAGATCGAACTCGTCCGCTTCATAGCGTGTCAGCGCCTGATTGCTGTCATTGATAATCAGGCCACGTACGGTTTCGATGATCACGCTGTCGGCATTCCAATAGCTGTCGCTTTTTGTTAGCTCGAATCCTTCGTTCAGTGCCAGGGATTTTAAGGTATACGCGCCGTTGCCGACAATATTCTCCGGTTTGGTCCAGTCGCCCCCGTGTGCTTCGATTGTAGCCTTATGCGCCGGGTATAGCGTGGCAAATGCCGTCATTTTCGGAAAGTAAGGCAGGGGCGTAGTTAACGAAACTTCAAGTGTATGGTCGTCGACAGCCTTAACGGCCAGCTCCGAAGGTGCTTTGTCGCCGGCAAGTATCTCAGCCGCGTTCACAATCTGAGTGATCTCGACATACCATCCATAAGGCGAGGCAGTCGCCGGGTCGGCGGCGCGCTGCCAGGCATAAACGAAATCCTGCGCAGTCACCGGATCGCCGTTCGACCAGGTCGCGTCCTGACGCAGCTTGAAGGTCCAGTTCTGGTTGTCCGCAGAGGTCCATTCCGTGGCGACGCCAGGAGCGATCTCACCTTGGGCGTTCTGGGTCGTCAGCCCTTCGAACAGTTGGTCAGCGACGTGGCTGCCGGCAGTTTCTTCAATCAACTGCGGGTCGATTGTCGGGAACTGGTCCAGCAAGCGATAGCTGAATGACTGGTCGTCGGCGAGTTTCTCGCCGGTCACCGGATGCGTGCCAGCCGCAAAGGCGGCAGCGGAGCTTAGCAATAGCCCGGCCACTGAAAGGGTCAAAAAGGCCTTTTTCATAAGAATATCCTCCTTTGTGATTATTATCGCCGCAAAGTTGCGGAATCCGGTCTGGCCGGAGTCTTGATCATGGTCCCATTCTTTGACCTTTTTCGAGAAGTGCAAGGGTTGAAGAAGATGACGCTGCGCTACGTCGCATTTCATCGTCTAGGACACGGTGTTGGGTCGCCAGTTCAATCGGCAGCTCGAAATTGGCCGGCGTCGCAAATGATCAAATCTTCCGACTGCCCGAGTTCTGTCCAGATTCCGCGCGATCGGTACATTCAGACACTGAAACTCCGAGAGTATTTGGTTGGCGGTGGTTCGTTCAAACTGGAAACAGACTGTTGATGCAAAATAGTGCGTTCAGTATCGTGCACTTTGGGGCTGAGTTAAGGCAAGTGGTTAATAGTCACTGTTCACGAAATTGAAACCGTTCGCCGTATTTTGCAATGATTTCAGTCGCGATCGGTCCGGTGTGCAAAGATTGTAGCCGTTTTGGAAATTCTCATATTAAACATTGCGTCGGGTCTGACCGAAGATACCTAAATCCTGACGAAATCCCAAAACTTGTGTCAAACTTTCGCCAACGCAATGAGCGATAACGTTTCCTGTAAGCGATTACATGGATCCAAAACCGACCATTGCATCGCGTGCCAAGTATGCCGGTTAGTTGCCGGCCAATGGGAAGCGGGCGTATCGACGGGTGTGGCGGATCGGCGCGTCCCGATATTTGAATGTGTTCCGGGTTGCCGGGAGAATAAAGGTGAAGAGTAATGAGTGCCGAAGCAGCAAAAAAATCGCAGCCATTTGAGAAGAGAATATCGCGGATAATCACTCGTCTCAGGTCAGACGAAGATGCGTCCACAAATGGCGAAAGCGAAACTCCGGATTCCGACTCGCAACCATCGACCGCATCCAGCGAAGTCGAGTCAGGCGAACACTGGCCGCTGCCCGGATTGGCGCCAATGACCCGCGTGCGCACGTCGTTTGGCGACGTGCATGCCGTCGCACTGCGTCCAGGTGATTTGGTCAAGACACGCGCGGGCGGTTTTCAGCCAATTGTCTGGCTCAACCGTGTCCTGTTGGACGAACAGTTCCTCGCCGAAAAGAGCGACTCGAACCCCGTTCGAATTCAGGCGGGCGCGATGGGTCCCGCGACGCCATCGTCCGATGTTCTCGTATCGCCGCGCCAGATTGTGTGCCCGAGCCCGAAATCCAGTTTAAGCGAGCGTCGCGAGGCGGCCGACCTGCTTTCCAAGCCCGGCGTTATGCGCATCCGCGAAACTGGGCTTAGCTACACGATGTTTCATCTCGGTGAGCCTGCCGAGATCCAATGCGACGGCGTGTTTCTCTTCCTCGCACCGCCGGCGGAATAATTCACTAATCCAGAGTGGCGGTTTGTGCCGACGAATTAGATAGCCATGCAACACGCCGGCTGCATGGCGTTTTTCTGCTGTGATTCTGGGCCAACAACAGGCAGAATTGGGTTGGGCGCGAGACTTAAGTTTCGAGATACGCGGCGAGACCCGGTAACGCTGCGTAGTCATCTTCCACCACGTGGACCGAAAAATTCTCCATGAATTCTGCGAAGCGACCCTTGTTGCGATACGCTTCCGCAAAGCCATGTTTTTCAAGGTGCGGCGCAATTGCTCGAGCAACGCCGCCAACCAGGAACACACCGCCGAAGGGCAGGTGGATCAACGATAGGTTCCCGCACACGGTTCCGAGAATGCGGACAAAAACGCTAACTGCTTCACGTGCAGTGGGATCCCCGCCGTTTTCGCAAGAGGCCATAATTTCTGCAGCGGTTTTCCTGTCAGACAATCCGGAGGCTTGGCAGCGCCAGCGGTACACGTTTTCCAGCCCGCGGCCCGATAGCACGTCTTCAACCTCGGGATAACCAGAATCCGCGTTAATCCAGTGCCAAAGGTCGACATCTTCCGCGCCGGTCACCGGCAAACTCGTGTGTCCGGTCTCAGATGGCGGTACGTGCCGGTGAGATTCAGTCCGATGGACAGGCGATGCGTTAAAGCCGGTTCCGACGCCGACGACCAAACAGGGTGAGTTCCCCGGGCGAGGTCCGGACACCACGGTTCGCAATTGCGAACCATCCAACTGGTCAAGCGCAAATCCTTGTGCCTGAAGATCGTTCAATACGGCGACACGCGATGCTCCCGTTGATTGCGCAAGTGTTCGCTCATCAATCGACCAATCAAGATTGGTCAGTTCGCCGCGTCCATCCTGAACCGGTCCGGCAACGGCAACGGCGGCGGAGGAAAGGCTGAGCGGTCCATGATTGTCGACATACAACTTCAAAACTTCATCCAGTGAACCGTGCTCGCAATTGCGAAATCTCGATACTGTATCGGCGCGCAGTTGTCCCCCGGTGGCTAGCGCTACGCGTGTGTTCGTTCCACCAACATCGGCAATTAGCAGGCAGGATGTCGTTTGGTCGCCAGGCATTGCACGTCTTTCGTTGTTGTTCCGGCCAACCGGCGCGGGCGTCTTAGAACGGAGCCCATGGTAGACACAAGGGCGGGTTGGTCTGACCAACCTCGAACGACCTTTGAACGAGGGCAATCGGCGACATTAATTCAGCGCGGGTCCAGTCGACATTCCAACCGTAAGTTGGGCTTCCAGAAGAGTTTGCTTGGGCTCGATGGAACGGTCACGAATGATTTCTAGCAGCATTTCCGCGGCAATCCGACCGCCGGTTCGAACCGATGACCTTACTGCTGTAAATAACGGTATGTCGCCAGCATTGCGAAAATAGGACAGATCGTCATCGAAGACGACGACGGATGTCTCTTTTCCAAGCTGGCGCCCGGTTTCTTCGATCGCTCGACGAACGCCCATGGCAGAGATGATCGACGACACAAGAAACGCCGTCGGCGGCTGGTCCGCGTCGAGCATGTATTTGGTGGCATCGTATCCAAAGCTTTCGGTCATCTCATCGTGTGCAATGATCGTCGGATCCGACGACAGACCCCGTTCCTTCAATGCGCTTGAATAACCTTCGCGACGGCGCATCGCGAAATCCATAGTCTCAAATCCGTTTAGAAGTGCGATGCGACGATGGCCAAGATCGAGCAGAAACCCTGTCGCACGATTGAACGCACTTCGGTTATTCACATCAACCCAGTTGTAGTCCTGTACCAGTCGACTTGATCGACCGTGCACAACGAACGGCAGATTAAGATCCTGCAGTAGTTTGATCCTTGCATCCGAGAGTTTAGGACCATGAACGATGACACCATCTACCGTTCCCCGAGCCGCAAGATCTCGATAGGTTCGTTCCTCGTCCTGGTCAGAAACCATTGACAGCATCAGGCCATATCCTGCGTTTTCGTAGGCCTCGCTTGCACCAGCAAGGATCTCTGCGAATATCGGATTGACCAACTCGTGCTTGGTTGACACCGGAATGATGTGTCCAATTGTAAATGATCGACCGGTTGCCAGACCTTTCGCACGAGTGCTGGGGCGATAGCCGTGGGTGGCGGCGGCTTCGCGAACACGCCGCCGTGTCGCTTCGTTGACTTCCGGATACCCATTCAGCGCGCGGCTCACGGTCGTCTGCGACAGGCCAAGGTGGGATGAGAGCTCTTTCAAATTCATCTGGCCAAGGTTTCCAAAGCGCTTTCAAATTTGGGTGGACGATAGAAAATATGGACCCGCTCGTCAAAATCCTTTTGGATTAGTTCGCACACGTGGTCGATCCTTAATAATCTGGAAATACATCAGTTGCCAGATTGACAAGTTCCGATTTGTGCGTGAGGCTTGGATATATTCAAAGCGCTTTGGTGGGCACGCGGTTAACGTTCCCATATGTGTGTGCCAGAGCGTCAGACCGGGAGGACATCATGAAAATCATTCAACTTGCAGGCGCCGCGGCCGTCGCACTTACTGCCGGTTCTGCTGACGCAGAGCAAATAACGGTGTTTGGGCCTTGGCTCGGGCCTGACCAGGAAAATGTCGAAGCGGTCCTTGCGGATTTCGCCGAAAAGTCTGGCCACGATGTGCGCTATGTCGGCTCGGACAGTTTCGAGCAGCAAATTATGGTGGACGCCGAAGCGGGTTCGGCGCCGAATGTTGCGGTCTTCCCTCAGCCCGGGCTTGCCGCCGGAATGGCAAGTCGCGGATTTCTAACGCCATTGAAGGACGGAACCGGAGATTGGATTCGAGACAACTACGCGGCCGGGCAGTCGTGGGTCGATCTAGGAACATATGCCGACGCGAGCGGCGCCGATCAACTCTTTGGGTTTTTCTACAAAGTCGATGTGAAATCGCTGGTTTGGTATATCCCCGAGAACTTCGAAGACGCGGGCTACGACGTGCCCGAGACAATGGAAGAACTGAAGGCACTAAACGACCAGATTGTCGCCGAAGGCGAGACGCCTTGGTGTATCGGCCTTGGTTCGGGCGGTGCGACCGGCTGGCCGGCGACGGATTGGGTCGAAGACATGATGCTGCGCACTCAGGCTCCCGGCGTCTACGACCAGTGGGTGGCCAATGAAATTCCGTTCACCGACGCGGCAGTGCTTGGAGCGATCGAAGAGTTCGGAGCGTTCGCGCGTAACGATGACTATGTTGCCGGCGGCGCGAGTGCCGTTGCGTCGACGGATTTCCGAGACAGCCCCAAGGGCCTCTTTGCCAGCCCGCCGCAGTGTTACATGCACCGTCAGGCTTCGTTTATTCCGGCGTTCTTCCCGGATGGAACTGTTGTCGGCGAGGACGCAGATTTCTTTTATTTCCCCGCCTACGAGGGCAAGGATCTTGGCAAGCCGGTTCTAGGTGCCGGAACGCTTTGGGCCATCACGAACGAAAATCAGGCCGCGCATGATCTGATCGCCTATCTGCAGGAGCCGGTGGCGCACGAGATTTGGATGGCGCGCAAAGGTTTTCTGACACCGCACAAGGGTGTGAACCCCGAAGCGTTCGGTGATCCGACCCTGCGCAAGATGAACGAAGTCTTGTTGAACGCGACAACGTTCCGGTTCGATGGCTCGGATCTTATGCCGGGCGGCGTTGGTGCGGGCTCGTTTTGGACCGGAATGGTGGATTATTCAGGCGGCAAGTCTGCTGCCGAAGTTGCTGCCGAAATTCAGGCCAGTTGGGATGCGCTGAAGTAGTATTATCAAAACCTGAACTTCGGCCACGCGGGCCGAAGTTCCCAACGCCCGAAATTCAGCCATCCGAACCGGGGAGGGCCTTATGCATCCGGCACTACAGGGACTGCTAACCATTGTCGTCGGTGTAGGCGGTTGCATCGCCTATTTCTACTTTTCCAACCAGTTTCTCGACAAGGTGCTGCTTCCGCCCAAAGGTCCAAATGCGGGCCGCAATATTAATCGAGCGAACCAAATCCGTCCCTGGTTGTTTCTGTTTCCAGCGATCTTCGCGTTGGGTCTCTACTTGGCCTATCCTGTATTTGAAACGCTTCGCCTTTCGTTAACAGATCGTGACCAGGGCGGGGCATTCGTCGGTCTCGCAAATTACAACCAGATGTTTTCCGAACCGAAGTTTTGGGAGGCAATGCGCAACAACATGTTGTGGTTGATTGTCGTTCCGGCGGCCGCAACAGGATTCGGATTGCTCGCGGCCCAATTGACCGACAGGATCGCATGGGGAAGCCTGGCCAAGTCGCTTGTTTTCATGCCGATGGCAATCTCATTCGTCGGCGCTTCGGTGATATTCAAACTGATCTATGACACCCGCCCCGAGGATCAGGAGCAGATCGGTATTCTGAATGCAGTTTGGCTCCAGTTTGAAGGCGGGATCGGATCGGTTTTGTTTTTGAAGCTGCTCCCGGTTCTGATCGTATTCGGGTTTGCGGCCATAGTTGCTTACGTCGCCTGGATCTTGATCCGCCCGCTGACGGATGGCAGCGCCAAAGGCGGCGCAATAATCGCTATTTTGCGCGTCGTCGGCGGGGCCGTCGCCGCCTGGATTGTCTTCTTGTCGCTGCGGTCGATCATCAATTTATTCGGCGCGGACTTGCCCTATGGCGCGCCACAGACCTGGCTAACACTGCCTTTCTTTAACAACTTCTTTCTGATGGTCGTGCTGATCTGGATCCAGACCGGCTTTGCCATGGTCATCCTGTCGGCTGCACTGCGTGGGATACCCGAAGAAACAGTCGAGGCGGCAATCGTCGATGGGGCAAACCCGTTTCAGATTTTTTTCAAGATCAAAGTGCCGCAGATAATGTCCACGATCGTAGTGGTCTGGACAACAATCACCTTGGTCGTGCTGAAGGTCTTCGACATTGTTTTTGCGATGACGAATGGCCAGTGGGAAACCCAGGTACTGGCCAATTATATGTTCGACAAGTTGTTCCGCGCCAGCGACTGGGGCGTCGGATCCGCCAGTGCGATCATCATCATGCTGCTCGTTTCTCCAATCCTTGTCTGGAACGTTTACCAGGCACGAAAAGAGATGCGCTGAGGGAAGGGACGCCAGATGGACAACATTGCGGGAAAAAAATCCGGCTTGACCTGGGCAGTGCATCTTTCGGTATTGCTGCTCGTGCTGCTCTGGCTTTTTCCGACTTTTGGATTGTTCCTGTCTTCATTTAGGACGGCGGACCAGATTTCCAGTAGTGGTTGGTGGAATTCCCTTTTTCCGACCGAGCAAACGATCCAGCTGCGCACCGGCGGGCGCGACGCGGCCGTCCAAGAAAATGGCCTCTATGTCGTCGAGGGCAATCTGCTGACCGACGAAGGCGGTCCGGGGCAATCGGCGCAAATCAAATCTTTTGGCGTGTCATCCCGGGCCGTTGGTGCCTTCAACGTGGGCGATACCGCCGAAGCGGGTGAAGGCGAGACACTGACACTGAACGCCGATGGAAGCTATCGCTACACCAGCGTCGAAGAGCCGGGCCGCCGCGGTCAGCGCGTTTTTGTGACAGCTGAGACGCCGCCGGACTTCACGTTTGAGAACTATGAGCAGGTGCTGCTGAGCGGTAATAACACCGACAGCATGGCAAAGGCGTTTTTCAACACGCTGACCGTCACGATCCCGGCAACGATCATTCCGATACTGATTGCGGCGTTTGCGGCCTATGCGCTTGCGTGGATGGATTTTCCCGGCCGAGCGTTACTTATTGCAGCCGTCGTGGCGCTGTTGGTTGTGCCGTTGCAATTGGCCCTCATTCCGCTTTTGAAGCTGCACCTCGGAATTGGGATTGGGAAAGGATACCTCGGCGTTTGGCTTGCCCACACCGGATTTGGTCTTCCATTGGCGATCTACTTGCTTCGCAACTATATGGTCGGTCTGCCGCGGGATATCATTGAGAACGCCAAAGTTGATGGTGCGACGGATTTCCAGATCTTCACAAAGATTATTCTGCCGCTGTCATTCCCGGCGCTGGCATCCTTCGCGATCTTCCAGTTCCTGTGGACCTGGAACGACTTGTTGGTCGCAAAGGTTTTCCTGATAGACGCGACCGGTGAGACAACCGTAATGACCAACCAAATTGTCGAACTTCTGGGAACCCGCGGCGGCAATTGGGAAATCCTGGCTACAGCGGCGTTTGTGTCGATCGCGGTGCCGCTGGTCGTCTTCTTTGCAATGCAGCGATACCTGGTGCGCGGCCTTTTGGCCGGCTCGGTCAAGTAAGAGGGATGAGCATGGCCTTCCTTGACCCTTGGGTTCAGGACGATACTCGCACAGACACCGATCCAGATTGGTGGCGGGGCGCGGTCATCTATCAGATTTATCCCCGGTCGTTTCAGGATTCGAACGGTGACGGGATTGGCGACTTAAGCGGGATCATCCATCGATTGCCGCATGTCGCGTCTCTTGGTGTCGATGCGATCTGGATTTCTCCGTTCTTTACCTCGCCAATGCTCGATTTCGGCTATGACATTAGCGACTATCGCGATGTCGATCCGATGTTTGGATCTCTGGGCGACTTCGATGCCCTTGTGGCACGAGCGCATGAACTTGAAATCAAAGTGATCATTGACCTTGTGCTCAGCCACACGTCTGACCAGCATCCTTGGTTCAAGGAAAGCCGATCAAACCGCGAAAACCCAAAATCCGACTGGTATGTTTGGGCCGAAGCCAAACCGGATGGATCTCCACCGAACAATTGGATTTCGATATTTGGCGGATCCGCTTGGGAGTGGGACGGTCAGCGGATGCAGTACTATCTGCATAATTTTCTGACGCAGCAGCCTGATCTGAATTTTCACAATCCTGATGTGCGGACAGAACTTCTTGACGTCACGCGTTTTTGGCTTGAACGCGGTGTGGATGGCTTCCGACTGGACACCGTGAATTTCTACTATTGTGACGCCGATCTGCGGGATAACCCGCCTCTGGCGCACGATGCGCGCAGCGACAAGATCGCTCATTCGGTCAATCCCTACAACTTCCAGGACCACATCTATGACAAGTCGCGTCCGGAAAATGTAAGCTTTCTTAAAGACTTCAGGTCGGTTCTTAATGAGTATGCGGCGACAGCATCCGTCGGCGAAATAGGCGATGCGCAGCGTGGTGGAGAGATTCAAGCCGCCTATACTTCTGGCGACGACAAACTCCACATGGCCTATGACTTCGACCTTTTGTCGAACGTTTATCCCACCGGTACCCGAATTGCCGATGTCATGGCCAAGATGAATGACCACGGATCAGGCGGGTGGGCCTGTTGGGCATTTTCCAATCACGATGTTGTGCGCCATGCGTCGCGCTGGAACCTGCCGCCAGAGGCGCAACGGGTCTACGCGGCGCTCTTGTTGTCGCTGCGAGGCACAGCCTGTCTCTATCAAGGTGAGGAGTTGGGGCTAACAGAGGCCTACGTTTCTTTCGAAGAACTTCAGGATCCATACGGCAAACGATTCTGGCCGAAGTTCAAAGGGCGTGACGGCTGTCGGACCCCGATGCCGTGGGCCGTCGACCAGCTGCACGGAGGATTTTCGGAAGGATTGCCTTGGCTGCCGGTTGCGATGGAACATATCCAAAGTGCCGCCGATGTTCAGGAAACTGATGCGGAATCGATGCTGAATTATTACCGTCGGCTCATTGAATTTCGAAAGCGCCACGGACCGCTTCTTAAAGGTGAGTTTGAGCTGGTCGAGGCCGACC
>CAJHYP010000159.1_pt1 | contig 24004 bp, 20 predicted proteins | sample 9198731 | NCBI WGS metagenome assembly CAJHYP01 (sample SAMEA7708363, study PRJEB35096) | sediment metagenome | biome: marine neritic benthic zone biome [ENVO:01000025]; feature: sediment [ENVO:00002007]; material: shallow marine sediment [ENVO:03000034] sea grass bed [ENVO_01000059] ...
GGCAAAGGCGCGTTGCGTGACGATCATCCGTTGGTACTGGGAATGACTGGGTTCTGGGGCACATCGCTGGTCAATCAGACCTGCCTGAATGCTGATTATGTCTTCGCCGTTGGCACCAGGTTCAAGGAGGCCGATTGCTCCAGCTGGTATCCCGGCTACACTTTCAACATCGGCGATCGGACAGACACGACGAAGCTCATCCACATCGACATCGAACCCTCCGAGATCGGACGCAACTATCCCACCGAAATTGGTGTGGTCGCTGACGCCAAATCCGCGCTTCGCGTACTCACCCGCGTGGCGCGCGAGATGTATCCCGACGGATTCAAGCGACACAAAAAAGCGGCTGAGATCGCTGATTTCCGCAGCGCCTTCGTTGAGAGCAATCGCGAGATGGCGGAAAGCTCCGCCTTTCCGATGATGCCGGAACGCATCCTTGCCGATACCCGCAAGGCCTTGCCTGACGACGCAATCATCACAACTGATGTGGGCTGGAACAAGAACGGCGTTGGCCAGCAGTTCGACATCCTGACTCCAGGTTCGATCCTGACTCCTGGCGGGTTTGCGACGATGGGCTTTGGTCCGCCCGCAGCCATCGGTGCCAAACTGGCCGCCCCGGACAATGTCGTGATCAGCCTCGTCGGTGACGGTGGTTTCGGTCAGAATCCGTCCATGCTTGCCACGGCTGTTGAGTTGGACCTGGGCATCGTCTGGCTGGTGATGAATAACAACGCATTCGGCACCATCGCCGGACTGCAAAAGGCGCATTATGGCCTGACCTATGGCACGACGTTTCCTGGCACCGCGGAGGCACCGTCAAATGGTCCCGGCTACGCCGACATCGCACGCGGTTATGGCGCCGAAGGTGTGAAAATTTCGGCGGCGGACGAGTTACTGCCAGCGCTCAAGGCCGCAATTGCAAGCGGCAAACCAACTGTTCTCGACGTGGCTATGATCAACAATCCAACGCCAACGACTGGGCATTGGAATATCCTCGACATCTACTCACCGGACCAAGAGGTCAGCCACGTTTCGACGTGATCGGCGCCGAACACTAGAAACTTAAGACCTCATTGGAAGGCCGCCCTCAAAAACGGACGGTTCAAGTGGCTATGCAGTGACTTGCCCTGCAAACCTCCCCATGATCGCCGCGCAGGCTTCGCCCGTCAGGGCTTGTAGCGGCGGGCGAATGTTGCTCCAGCTTGCGTTGCCGGATTTGGCAACCATAGCTTGTTTCAACGCAGGAATAACCGGACCCGACACAATCAAATCCACGTCCGAGGACAAGGCGGCATCTTCGACATGGGTGTCAAACAATGTTCGCATGCGTTGTGGGTACAAGTTCGCCATACCGCAGATCGACCCGGCGCCACCCATCGCCGCAGCTTTGTGCAAAAGCCGCTCGTCTCCGACCAGAACCGGAACTTCACCGCTCTCCAAAAGCCTTCGTGTGTTGTCCCACTGTCCGGCGCTATCCTTGACCGCCAGGATGCGGTTGGGAAAGGACATGCGCAAGTTTTTAACCAGATCGAATGACAACGGAACATGGGTCACTTGAGGGATGTGATATAGAATAAACTTGGCGTGGGCATCAGCCGCCCCGAACAGCATTTCGTGCCATTCAAACAACCCTGCATCGTCCAAATCCTTGAAGTAAAACGGCGGCAACAGCAGGAAATTTGTTATGCCAAACCCAATCGCTATTTGAACTTGCGAAACCACATCCCCAATTGCGGACCCAAATAAGCCAAGGGTAATCGCCTTGCTCGGGATACCGCTGTCGATCAAGGCTGAAATTGCACCAGACCGCTCGTCAAATGCGATAGAGGCACCTTCGCCGGTGGTGCCAAAGGGCGTGATGCCGTTCGCACCGTTCTGCAACATTGTGTTTGCATGCTCGCAAAGAAGCGGCAGGTTCAAATTCCCATCCGAATGAAACGGGGTCAGCAAGGCTGCAGAGATACCAAATTGTGCGATGTTTGTCCCCATTTGCTTTTGTCATATTCTGCGCCAGTATCGCGGTTCACAGTATTGGTTTCGAGTAAATCACAGACAGAACATGTTAGGAATACGAACATCGTCTAGAAGCCGCATTAGAAAGGGAATTGTTCGCCTAGCCAAAGGCAACAAGTCTTTGAATGTAGGCGTGCCATTAAAGACATAGCCGCCGCCGCATTCGGTGCTGTTTGATCCACGATTTTGATGACACGGAAACATAGCGATGATGCAGCCAACTAGACAGTCGTTGACCGTAAGCGGCACGCCGGTCCCGGATGCAGCTTTGGGCGAATTGTGTGCCGCTGACCTGAACGGGGACCTGGCGCAACAACTCAGCCAAAGGGGCTATCTTTTGTTGCGGGGCGTGCATGATCCCGTCGAAGTCGAGGCTGCACGAAAAGAGGTCCTGCATCGGCTGGCAGAGGTTGGCGAAGTTAAGGATCCTGTCGAGAGCGGATTGGCGTCCGGCACGTCCCAACGACGTGAGATCTATCCGACCACTGAAGATCTGGGGTCTTTTTGGCGATCCGTCAGCGAAGGCAATGCCGTGCGATCCGTTATTAACGGATCACGCATTACCCGGGTCATGAGTCAGCTATTTCAGGAGCCGGCGCAGCATTTTTCCTTTGCCTGGTTGCGTGCCATGACTGCCGGTCGCGCCAGCCCGCTGCATGTCGATCACCCCTACATGAATCGCGGGTCCAAGCGGCTTGTGACTTGCTGGAGCCCTCTTTGCCACATCAGTCTGACCGATGGCCCCCTGTTTCTCTTAGAGGATTCCCACAAGTGGTCCGACATTCGACAGCAGTTCGACGGCCATGATGTGGATCGTGATCCATCCCGCCCTGGGCATATTGAAGAAAGCCCGATCACGTTGGCGCGACGCAAAGCTAGCAAATTTCTGACGGCAGAGTTCAATCTGGGCGATTGCCTGGTCTTTGGGATGTTTACCGTCCACGGATCCTTTGACAACAACTCAGAAACTGGTCTGATCCGGCTGTCATGCGACACACGGTTTCAGCCCGCTGCAGACCAAATGGATGAACGCTTTTCCGGATCCAATCCGCCCGCGCACAACGGGCTTGGGTACGGTTGTCTGTCTGCATCACGTCCATTGACTGAAACTAGTACGTTGCGCTGAGGTATGAATGAACAAATCATGAAGGGTATCGTTCCCAGCCTTAATACGCCCTTCGGCAAGGACAGTGCCGTTGATTATGACTCCTTGCGCAGATTGGTTAACCACACCGTAGACGCAGGCTGCGGCGGGATGCTGGGGCTGGCCGTTGCCGGGGAACACTCGGCTTTGACGCGGGCTGAAAAGACCAAATTTGTCGAGACCGTGGCCGAGACCAACGCGCAACGAATTCCGTTCATCGTCAGCGTCACATCGGCTGAGCCTGATGCAAGCCTCGAGCTGACAAAACTTGCCAAGTCCGCCGGCGCGGCAGGCATTTGCGTGCAACTGCCCGCCAGTTTTGATCGCCGGGATAAACTGGGTTTTCTGCAAGACCTCGCCTGCCATGCGCCGAAGATGCTGATGGTTCAGGATCTCGATTGGGCAGGTGGAGGATTATCATTAGACGAAATCGTTTATCTATATGATAACATTGAAAACTTTACCTGGTTGAAAATCGAAACACAACTGGCTGGACCCAAATATACGGCCGTGTTGCAAGCCACGAATGGTGCGCTGAACGTTTGTGGTGGTTGGGCTGCGACGCAATTGACGGATGCAATGGCGCGTGGGGTGAACGCCTTCATTCCCACTGGCATGGAATACGTCTACGTCACGATTTTTCGGCTGTATGAACGCGGAGAGCATGCCGCAGCACGTGCGCTGTTCGAACGCATGTTACCGATCCTGAAATTTTCAAACCAACATATCGGCACAAGCATTCTGTTCTTTAAGCAGCTCAGAAAAGCCGAGGGGCTTTTTGACACTGCAATTTGCCGAACTGAGGATGCCCGTTTTGATGCGGCCCAAGAGATCGAGGCGCGCCACGCTCTCAGTTCTGCTTTGGAGTTGATTCGAGTCCATCATGCGGGTGCCCAAACCGCTTGAGTTTTTGAAATTTTCTTGGCTGATCGGGCTTTTCACGGTCGCCAAAAACCTGCGCCCAATCCGTGTCCACGACATCGCCAACATAAAGATCTCCGATGCTGTCATAGGCAATACTGTGAGGGGAAACGAATTGACCCGGCCCCAGGCCCGGCCCCTGCTGTGCATTTAGCCGTGACAGCAAGTTGCTCTGTTGGTCAAAAACGCTGACAAACGGACCCAGATTTGGGAAATCCCGATTCACCTGAAGATACGAGGCCAACTCACCAACTATGCAGTCAGGGCAGCTACCGGGCGTGATCGCCAGTCCGCTAGGTCGGTGCATGTTGTTGATCTGGGCTTCGTACCGGCCGTTTTCATCGAAGACCTGAATGCGCGAATTCTCTCTGTCAGCGACATAAATCCAGCCGTCGGCATCGCAGCAAATGTTGTGGGGAAGATTGAACTCTCCGGGTCCTGTTCCCGGTGCTCCCCAGCTTTTTAGCAATCTGCCATTGGGGTCAAACTTGTGAATGCAGGCGTTCTGATAACCATCAGACACGAAGATATCGCCAGACGGCGAAACTGCCGAATGCGTGCACTTGCAAAAAGGCTTGCCGCTCATGAAGCCGGAGCTCACCCCGGCTGTTCCAATTTCCAAAAGCAACTGGCCATCAAGCGTAAATTTTCGAACCGTGTGATCGAAGTTGTCTGTCAGATAAATGCATTGGTCCGGCCCGATTGAAGCCCCGTGCGGGTTAGAAAAAACCTCTTGTCCCCATGTTGACAGCACATCGCCGGATTGGCTCAAGACCACGACTGGATCGCGACCACGGTTAAAAAGATAAACTCTGTCCTTGTCGTCCACGGCAATTCCCGCGACGTCGCCCAGCATCATATCAGAGGGCAGCTGCGCCCAGTCCAGTATCGGCTCGTATGAGTGGTGACCTTTGCCCAAAGAAACGACCATCCAAACCTCGCGTACTTGCGCGTCTACTCGATGCCTGCACTTTGAGCGAAAAGTTAACTTGCGTGAACCCGCACATATCTTTTTTCGTCCGGTCATATGCAACCTACTAATCCGGCGAATTATTCGTTTGCTGCCTAAACCGGAGCGGGCAGGTCTGCTAGGTGTCCATTGGCATTGCGGCCTGCTCCTAACTAATCAATTGACGCCAGACGCATTGAAAGTAGTCGGCCAACGATTTTCGACGAGATCGGACACTCAGATCGACGTCATCAATGACCGCTTCAAAGAAGTTATGCTGCATTGCGGAATCGCCGTCGGCGTCTCGATAGAAGTTTGGTCGCGAGTTTCGCTGCAATTGCATCGGGCGGCTTTGTCCGCGAAGCAGACGTTCATCTAGACTTCTTGTGCCGCCCTGCAGCGAATGACCGAATTGTCTGCAGAGCAGTCATTCCCGAGCGTCTCGTGTGTCGCACTGCAGCGAACGGCTGCTTCGTCCCGCAAAGCAGTTACTGGTGAGTTTACAATGAAGGTCCACTCTAACCCGCAAAGCAGAGCCAGTGCTCGTATCCTTGTGTGCCCCCATCGATTGGTTTCGGACCGCCAAAACCCATGACGACCTTTTGCGCGATGGCCGCAACCGATTTTACCACATTGGACGCTCACTGCAGATCCACCGTATGCTCTGACTGGTAAACGGATTGGTGTCGAGATAGGCGGCCATTGAGGTGCCTCAGTATTTGCAAATGGTGTACCCCCTAACTTTGAGGCGATAAGGAGAGCGTCCATTATGGAAGTCGGCACTATCAGGATTGATCTGGCATAGCGCGGTTACGACGTCTTGCGATCATCACCCCTTGTACCTGGAGCAATGCCTTAGCTCAGTGGGTCTTATGCGGATCGCGTAGAGGGCTTGCGACATGCTATCGACTTGATCGTCGTATTTGCCGTTTGGGAAGGCCGCGGCTTCATCAAGAAAGGCCTCTTTCCACGGCGATTTTTCGGGAAGCCGAACTTCCCCTCTCTCAAGGGCGAAGGTTTCATTCGACATTCTTTCGATCTTGTTGGTCTTCGGGCCGAATCCCCGAACTCCATGGCGATTGTATTGTTCGAGGTGCGACTTTAGGCTCTGACCGACGCCTTGTGTCTCGACAATCAGAAGATTGGGCTGCCAATTGCTGCGGAGCTTACGGGCAACGTTTAGCAACTGCGGTGGATCATGCTGTGCCCGATAGACATGAAGTAGATCGATGTAGTTTCCGATCAACCCCCAGGTCGTGCAGACTGAGTAGTCATTGGATTCGCCTGGCACTGCCGCGACATCCCAACTTTGAACAATCGCCTCGTAATCGGTGCGTTTCATGGAACCTGGATAGGTCTTGAACCATTCCGTCTTAACGACGTTGCCACCGGCCGGAACAGGCGACTGCTGGAACTGCGCCTCGAACTTGGACGTACCCATTTCGCTGCGTAGTCGGTTAAGCTCCTCCTGCCCCACGACCTCTGGAAAGAGAATATCGCCCGGTGAGCGGGGCCATTCCGCACCATCACCGAGAGTTATTTGTCGCTCGCGGGTTTCAATCGCGGGAAGTTCAAGGACATCCCATTCCCCGGTTGCAATCAGACGTCCGGGCAGATCGTCGATGTGCAATCGCTGGGCAACTACGATCACCGCGCCCTCCTTTTGTTTGTCCAGTCGAGTGATGGCCGTCCCGGTGAACCATTCCCAAAGGTTTTCGCGCTGGGTTTCGGAAGCCACATCGGCGGCCTTGCTCGGATCGTCGATGATCAACAGGTCCGCGCCCTTGCCTGTCAGGGGACCTCCCTTCGACGTCGCCAATCGGAAGCCGCCTTTTGTTGTCCTGATATTGTCGAGCGACGCCTTCTTGCTGTCGATTTCAAATTTGGGGAACGTAGCTTTATGCCAGTCCGACTGCATGAGCCGACGCGAATCAAAAGCGAAGCTCTCAGCCAGATCAGTACCGTAACTGATATTGATCACCCGCTTTGAGGGATCTCGTCCAAGGACCCATGCCGGGAACGCAACACTGGCGCAGTGCGACTTTCCGTGGCGCGGCGGCATCAAAATGAGAAGTCGCTGGATATCGCCCTGTTCCACCCGTTCAAGCTGATGGCAGATCGCGCGGATATGAAGGGCGGGATAGTATTCCTGGCCCGGCCGAAGGTCATAGTGGGCGCGTTCGACGTAGGAAGTAAACCTGTTGGCATAGAGGCCCCTTACCGCGTCAATTGGGTTCATATGCATCTCCGAACCCCTCCTATTTGTCGTCGCCGTCGGCTGCTGCGCTTTCAATGATCTCCACCCAATCTGCGTGTGATTTCAGACAAGCAATGTCTGCTGCGGTCACAGGCATCGGGGGCACCGTGCCATTCTGCGGGTCCAGATCGATTCCAAGCTCATTGTGGAGGAATTTGACGCAGGCGATGTCCCCTTTCATTGCTTTGGTGAAAATAGAAGTCAGCATTGCCTCGCCTTGGGTCATGGACATCTGCACGCCGTTTTTTTGAACAACGACTTCCTGCCCCACGAGGCGCTTCATGATCTGGTGCAGCGATTCCTCTTTCTTTTTCTTTCCCGAGGGATTGCCGGACTGACCCTTTTTCCACTGCGTGTGCTTCGGCGGATTCCCGTAGCCAACCTCATCGTGATTGTCAGACATCAGACTCCTCCTCGACACAGACATCGTTCAAACCAGAACCCAAAACGCCCTCATTGCCGTCGCGAGACATCTCCAATTCTTCGAAAGCCGCACCTGTTTCGGCGTGAACCGCCTGGCGGCCGGTCATCGCCTGCCACCGCCGTATCGCCAGGTCCACATAGCCGGGTTCGATCTCGACCCCAACGCAACTCCTCTGTGTGCGTTCCGCGGCAAGAAGCGTCGTCCCGGATCCGAGGAACGGATCAAGGACAAGATCTCCGGGGGCGCTTACATCGAGAAGCGCATCCATGACCATGCGGATCGGTTTAACGGTTGGATGGACGCCGAAGTCATCCTCAGGATCTTTCGCACCTCCGGTCGCCCCGGCGTAAGACCAGACATTTGAGCGGTTCCGACCATTCTTTCCAAGCTGGACATTGTTGAGCGGACGCTCGCCCGGACGTACTGCAACGAACACGAGCTCGTGCTGACTGCGGTAGAGACCACCCATCCCCGACGCATCCTTGACCCATATGCAGATGTTGAGAAGTGTCAATCCAAGGGTTTCCAGCGCCTCTTTCATCTCCGAGACATGCCGCCAGTCCATGCAGGCAAAGATCACACCGCCCGGCTTCAGGCAGTTGACGGTGTTCCCAAGCGTTTCCACCAGAAAAGCCACAAACTCGTCACGAGACATTTCACCGGACGCTTCGGCGAACTCTGGATGCTTGCCGTTCACCGTACTGACATGCCCACTGATCGGAACATTGAAGGGCGCATCTGTGAAGATCACATCGACGATCTCGCCATCAAGCACCGCTGCGATACGTTCACCGTCCCGGGCTGTGCCACACAAAATGCGGTGATCGTCGAGATTCCAAACATCGCCCGAACGTGCGACAAGCGGGTTGCCCGTTTCAGACAGGTCCGCAAACGTGTCCGCAGGGTCGGCGCTTTCTGGCGCCCCGACGCCGAAGTGAATGCCTTCGATCTCGGCCAGGTCAAACCCCGGAATCTGCAGGTCGCCATCTATTTCAATGAGCTCATCGATTTCGAGTTTCAGAAGCTCCGGGTCCCAACTGCCGGTCTCCTGCAGCTTGTTCAGCGACAAAACCAGCCGGCGCAAGTCGATGTCCGAGAGATCGTCAAAGACGATGCAGGGAATTTTCTCCGCCCCAAGCCGGCGCGCCGCTTCAAGGCGAATGTGGCCGTCGACGACCTCATATCTCACACCACCCGGCTTTTGGCGAACGAGGATTGGCACTTGGAACCCAAAAGACTCGACTGCCTGCACGACGGCATCGATCTGTTTCGCCTGGACCCGCCGGACCCGGCGGGGTGCCGCGTCGATGAGAGTGATGGCCAGCCTGGTAAGGATTATCTCACGGAATAAATCATTCCGCAGCGCGCTTGAAGCGGTCTGAGCCGGCTTGCACGCCTCAGATGGGCCAGATGCCCCGTCGTCGTATTCATGGAATTTCGTTTGCATAACGCCTCCTGCATTTTGGTCAGGAGGCGACGGGAGGCTGCGGCAGATGTCACACGCATAGCCCATCCACGTCGTGGTCCTCCTGGATCACGATGGATGAACCGCGGGCTAATAAGCATCATGCCGTTGCCGGGTTCTGTTTGGGCGATATGTCTGTCAGGAACTGAAGCCGAAGTCAACGGATTTCTTTCCAACACATTGAAAAGGTTGACAAACGGGTTGGGAGGGGGTGAGCACCGCAAGCTCTTCGCGGTTTCGACTGGACTTGCCGAGAGAACAGAGCGTCAGTGCTGTCACGCCCGGCCGATCCGGGCTCGCCTCGGTGAGGGCCGATATGACGTCGGCCTGCAAGAACCGAGGAGGCATCTTTGACCAAAACACCTGACACCGCACTTCGCGAGACCAAGTCCGCCGCCATCCGGCGCTTGCTCTCGCGCAAAACCGGCGCCGATCTCGCAGCCCTCAAGAAGGCCACCGGCTGGCAACCACATTCCGTGCGCGCAGCCCTCAGTACCCTGCGCAAAGCGGGGTACACTATTGATCGATCGCCCCCAAAGCCCGGCGGCGGAGGCGGCGCCTACCGGATCACAGCCGCACCAGAGAGCCCATGACACGTCCGACAATCACCCAGATCGAGACCATGGACCGGGCGGCGCTTCTCGCCGCCTGGGACAGAGTCTTCAAAACACCGGTGCCGAAGGGCCTCAGCCAGCCCTTTCTTCGGCGCTTTCTTGCCTTCGAGGTCCAGGCCCGCCGCATAGGCGGCCTGCCGAAAGGGTTTGCAAAGCTCCTGGAGCGGCAGGTGGCGGGTGAGACTTCTCCAAGAGGCACGGGTCCAGCGCCTGGTGGTCGGCTACTGCGCGAATGGAACGGCGTCACCCATGTGGTCGATGTCGTAAATGACGGCTATCGCTGGAGAGGCGAGACCTACCGCTCATTGTCGGCAGTGGCCCGTGTCATCACCGGCACAAGGTGGTCGGGACCGCGCTTCTTCGGCATCGGGGAGGGCAAAGGATGACCATCCCCCGTAAAGTGCGCTGCGCCATATATACCCGGAAGTCATCTGACGAAGGGCTCGAGCAAAACTTCAACTCGCTCGACGCCCAGTTCGAGGCCTGCGCCGCCTATATCGCCAGCCAAAAACAGGAAGGCTGGATCCTGGCCCGGCAACGGTTTGACGACGGCGGTGCGTCGGGCGGTACGCTCGACCGTCCCGCCCTCGCCCATCTCCTCTCGGAGATCGACGCCGGACGGATCGCCATGGTCGTTGTCTACAAGATCGACCGGCTGACCCGATCACTCGCCGATTTCGCCCGGCTCGTCGAACGCCTTGATGCCGCCGGGTGTTCTTTCGTCTCCGTCACCCAGGCCTTCAACACCGCCTCTTCCATGGGTCGGCTCACCCTCAACGTTCTTCTCTCCTTCGCCCAGTTCGAACGCGAGGTGACCGCCGAGCGCATCCGCGACAAGATCGCCGCCTCCAAAAGGCAAGGTATGTGGATGGGGGGCGTCCCTCCCATAGGCTACGATCCACATCCTGATCCCAACACCCGCGAACTTGTCATCAATGACGCTGAAGCGAAGACAGTTCAGACCCTGTTCGATCTCTACGAACGGCACGGCAAGCTTGCAGCTGTCTCGAACGAGGCCGCCAGGATGGGATTCCGCTCAAAGCGCCATCACTTCCGATCAGGACGCATCCAGGGCGGCAATATCTTGTCGACCGGGCAGATCTACCAGGTCCTCACCAATCCAGTGTACCTCGGCCGCATCCGACACAGGGACAAAGTCTGGCCCGGGCGTCACCCAGCGATCCTTGGCGAAGACCTCTGGGACCGCGTGCAGGACAAACTGCAGTACGGATCCCGCCGACGGCGTGGGAAGAACGGTAACCACGATCCTGCCCCCCTGATCGGCAAGCTGCGAGATGAGACCGGGGACCGACTAACGCCAACGTTTTCCGTCAAGTCCGGACGCCAACATCGTTATTATATCTCAAACCGCCTGATCTCTGGCGGGCCAGACCCGAAGGCCTGGCGTCTGCCAGCGGATAAACTCGAGAGTTGCATCGCCGGCGCCATTGCTGATCACCTGGAAGCCGCTGTCAGATGGCATCGCATCCTTGCGTCTCCCGATCTGCGTGACAGTTCCGAGGTCAGCCCCAAGGCCCTGGACCTCGTACGGCGCATCCGATCGGGCGATGCACACATTCTGAGCCAACTCGTTTCCGCCGGCACGATCGGTCCGCAATCCCTTTCCCTGGATCTAAATCGCATTGAACTGGCCAATGCGCTCGACGTACAACCCGCCGATCTTGCAGACGCATTCGTTAACGTCACATCGAAATTTCAGATCCGCCGGCGCGGCGTCGAGGCAAAGATCATAGTTGGAGAAAGACCAAAAGCTCCAGACACCGTGCTCCTCAGAACCTTATGTGATGCACATCGATGGACGGAGGCTCTCAGGAACGGCAAACCGCTCGGAGACATCGCCCGCGCGGCCGGGCATCACGAGGTTCACATCAGGACCCGCAGCCAGCTGGCCTTTCTGTCGCCCCGCATCCAACGCGCCATCGTCGACGGAGCCCTTTCGCCAGAGGTCACGCTGCAGCATCTTATGACCCACACACTCCCCCTCCACTGGGCTGACCAGGAGCGGCTCTGCGGGTTCACCTGAACGAGGCACGAATTCCCTGCAAGTTCCGTGCCCAGCGCGCCAGGGAAATCAGCCCTAACCCATTGATCCCGATGATGTAATCGGGCCCGAATTCAATCAGGATCCACGAATCTCGGAAAAATTCCCTGCAAATTCCCTGCTAGAAGGGAAATCCAGGCCAAAACTGTCTCGCGATTTTAACGCAACAGAGACCCATCGCCTAGAACACGCAAATTCGGTCTCTAAAGCACAGCTTCGGATGCTGGGATGTCACATAAGTCGCCGGGATCGCCGCAGGAAATCTAGTTTTTATCGGATAATATCAAATATTTATGTGGTGGCGGAGGAGGTGGGATTCGAACCCACGGTACGCGTTCACGTACGCCGGTTTTCAAGACCGGTGCATTCGACCACTCTGCCACTCCTCCGGCGGGGAACACCTACGCGGGCGCATCCGATTCTAAAAGACCGTTGGAGGCGCATTCTCGATATATCGCAAGCACGGCGTTTCCGTGCCGATTGTAGGCGCGGAATGCTTTCATCTCTACGGATATCCCTGTAAGCTCGCCGCGAAACCGGCTCGCACGTGGCCGGAACGAGGCGCGTCGGCCGAACGGCCAATAATACGTGACCCAGTTTAAGGGTCGAAGGAGCAGGCAGAATGGCATTGGTCAACCCGCAAGTATTGTTGTTCACGGCTGCGCTGTTGGTCTCGTTGTCAGCATGCGAGGAAGGTCAGATGTTTGCGCCTACGGCCGGTGAAGACGAAATCGTCGATGAAACCGCGGTCGTGCCTGAAGCGCGTGTCGAAATCCAAGAAGTTGAACGTTCGGACGTCTTTAGCACGACGGAATTGGCGCTTTGGGACGGGCGTCCTTCGCTGGGCGGAATTTGGGTCGCCCATCCCGATGTGGGTGATCCAGAACGAGTTCGCATCAAAAACACCGCCAACGGCCAAACGGTTACGGGCGCCCTCTTTCGTCGCGAGCGAGCAAACCCCGGCCCGCGGATCCAATTGTCATCGGATGCCGCCGCAGCGCTTGATGTGCTTGCTGGGCAACCGACCGAGCTAGATATCGTCGTGCTCCGGCAGGAGGAAGTTGTTATCGAGCCAGCGCCGCTTCCGGTTGACGAGACCATCGAGGACACCGGGGGCGAATCGACCGATGAGGAAGCCTCAGGCGAAACCAGTGCCGCCGCGGTCGCTGCGGGCACCACGGCAGCGGCCGCCGCCGCTGCGGCGCCGCCAAAACGCCCGGGCTTTTGGCAGCGCTTCCGTGAAAGTCTGCGAAACAAGCCTGAGCCCTCGGATGATGCTGAGGCTGCAGCCACTCTTGCACCCGCGGCCGATGCATCTGTTCCCGACGTAGAAACGGAGCCATTGGACCCGCTGGCAGCAGCGGCGGCCGCCATCGATGAAGTCGAAGAAGACGCCGTGGTTCCGGAACAGCCTGCTACAGAAAGCGCCGCCACCGAGCCAGCGCCGTCCGGGCTAAAGAACCCGTTTGTACAGGTCGGATTGTTTTCGGTCGAAGCGAACGCAAGTGCGGCGGCGGCAAACCTGCGTCAGGCCGGCATTGTGCCGACGATCGCGGAAGGCGCGAATGGCGACCGCCGTTTCTGGCGTGTTCTTGTCGGCCCTATGACAGGTGCAACCGAGCAGTCAGAGATTTTGGCTCAAGTTCGCGGCCTTGGTTATGCGGACGCATTCCTGACACCCAACTAACCACCAGAACGGAGGCCCCCAATGTTCCGCCGTGTCACCGTAGTAGTCATCGCGATCGCCTTGTCGGCCTGTGCGACCGCCCTTCCCGAGCCGGCCCGCGCCGCCTTTGAGACCCGTGCCGCTGCGGCATATCTTTATGATGTGACCACAGACACGGTTCTATTTGAGAAAAACGCTGATGTACCGTTGCCGCCCGCATCTATGTCCAAACTCATGACACTTTTCATGGCTTTCGAGGCGCTTCGCGACGGCCGCATCACACTCGAGACGACGTTCGGCGTCTCCACCAAGGCCCGTCTTATGGGTGGCTCGACGATGTTCCTGGATGAAACCGATCGGCCAACAGTCGAGCAATTGATAAAGGGGATCATTGTCCAGTCGGGCAACGATGCGTGCATTGTCATTGCTGAGGGGCTGGCAGGAAGCGAAGATGCGTTCGCGCGCCAAATGAATGCGCGCGGCGGAGAAATTGGCCTGACGAATTCTACGTTCGTGAATGCCTCCGGATGGCCGAATCCAAACCATCGCATGAGCATGCGGGATCTGGGCGTATTGGCGACACGGATCATTGTCGAATTCCCCGAATATTATGGATACTTCGCCCTGGAAGAGTACGATTTCGACGGCCGCTCGCCTTCGAACCGGTTTAATCGAAACCCTGTCCTGGGTCTCGGTCTTGGAGCGGACGGATTGAAGACAGGGCACACTGAAGAGGCGGGTTACGGGCTGGCCGGATCTGCGTTAAGCGGCGAGCGGCGAATTGTTTTCGTATTCTCCGGGCTTGAAAACCAAACGGACCGCCGCCAGGAAGCGGAATCGATCATAAACTGGGGATTCCGCCAATTCATTCAAAAGCAAGTCGCGACCGCCGGTCAGGCCGTCGCTGAAGCCCCAGTTTGGCTTGGTGATCATCAGCAAATCAATCTTGTCGCACGCGACGATATCAAATTACTGGTCCCCGCGATTGGGCAGGAGTCCATGGAAACCCAAGTCGAGTATCGCAGCCCGCTTGAGGCACCGATCGAAGAAGGAGCAGAGGTTGCCCATTTGGTTGTCAATGCTCCCGATATGCCGGAAAAACGGATCCCTCTGGTTGCGGATCGATCTGTTGCTTACGGCGGCTTCCTTCCCCGCATTCGTGCCTCGGCCCTGGTCCTGTTTGACAAGGCTAAGGGACAGGTGCAGACCCTCATGGAATGAGCCGGGGGCGATTTATCACATTCGAAGGCATTGACGGGTCTGGAAAATCCACACAGGCCCGCCTGCTGCATGACCACCTAAAGAAAGCCGAACACGATGTCGTCCTAACCCGCGAACCAGGTGGTTCGGCTGGAGCCGAAGAAATTCGTCGCTTGCTTGTGGAGGGCGACCCAGAACGCTGGTCCCCGGAAACCGAGATCCTATTGTTCACGGCGGCACGCCGCGATCATCTGGAAAAAACAATCCGACCCGCGCTTGACCGCGGCGCCATTGTTGTCTCGGATCGCTTCGCGGATTCAACCCGCGTGTATCAGGGTGCGGCCCGAGGCGAATTACGCGATCTGGTCGACACGCTTCACGATGCGGTTATCGCCTTTGAGCCGTTTCTCACGTTTGTCATCGATATGGACCCCGAGATCGCACTGGCGCGTGGATTGGCGCGGCGGTCCGGAGAGGACCGGTTCGAAGATATGGGTGCAGCGTTCCAGCAAAAGCTCCGATGCGGCTTTCGCTCAATGGTTGAAGATTGGCCGGAGCGCTGCCGCCTGATTGATGGGGCGCGAAGCAAAGACGCTATCGCCGCCGATGTTGCATCCATCGCCGACGCCCTTCTATGAGCGACGACGGTTTTCCCGAAGCCGACCGCATCGACGGTGCGCCGCACCCGCGCAATTCAATGCAATTATTTGGGCAGGAAACGGCAGAACGCGCATTTATCGAGGCCTATAATGGCGGGCGTTTGCACCACGCATGGTTGCTCACCGGTCCCCGAGGCGTCGGCAAGGCGACCTTTGCATGGCGGGCGACGCGATTTTTGTTGTCGGAAGCGCGCGCCCAAAGTGAAGCCGGTCTATTCGACGATGGACCTACCGCGCCCGACACACTTGGTGTTCCAGCCGACGCACCGGTCAGTCGCCGGGCTGCTGCACTTTCGGAACCACGGCTGCATTTGATCCGGCGGGCTTGGGATGCCGATCGAAAGCGGTTGAAAACGCAAATCACGGTAGAAGAAGTGCGAAAGCTCGGCGGGTTTTTTGGTCTTTCTTCTGCCGATGGCGGCAACCGGGTTGTCATCGTTGACAGTGCCGACGAGATGAACACCTCGGCGAGCAACGCGTTGCTAAAAGTCCTGGAAGAACCGCCTCGAAACGCTACACTATTCTTGATCTCTCACGCCCCTGCCCGGCTCTTGCCAACTATTCGGTCGCGGTGCCGTGAATTGCAGCTTTCAGCGCTTTCTCCGGCGGACATGGAACGCGCGCTCTCTCAGGCTGGCCTCGAGGGCGAACTGTCACCGGCGCTTCGGGCTATTTCGGGTGGGTCGGTGGGCGAGGCAATTCGCCTGCATGCCAACGAAGGCGTCGAGCATTATAGCCTGATCGTCGAACTACTGGGCCATTGCCCGCAAATGGATCGCTCACAAGCGGTGAAATTCGCGGAAGCCGTTGCGGATCGCCGACGGGAGCAAAGGTTGGATATTGCAATTTATTTGTTAGAACTGGCGCTTTCTCGTCTGGCGCGCATGGGGGCCGCGCTCTCGCCCGAAACCGAGGCCGCTTCCGGCGAAATTGAGATCCTGCAAAAGCTATCGCCGACACCACGTGCCGCACGCAAATGGGCGGAACTGCAGCACGAAATCACTGGCCGATTTCGTCACGGCCGAAAAGTGAACGTTGATCCCCAAAGCCTTGTTTTGGACGCGCTTCTGAAGATCAACGAGGCCTCCGGCCATTCTTGACGCCCCCCTTCAAAGCGATGATACGGATGGCATGCCGGAAGGTGCCGATATCAACCCTTTGCTAACCGATAGTCATTGTCACCTCGATTTTCCCCAGTTTGATGGCGAAATCGACGCGATTTTGGCGCGCGCACGCGCACGCGGCGTGCACCGGCTAGTGACGATTTGCACCAAATTGCGCGGGCTGGCGCCCGTGCAGAAATTGGCCGAAGAGCATGATCCAATATTCTTTGCGGCCGGCACGCATCCAATGTCCGTCGCCAACGAGCCGATCGTCGCGCCAGAGGATTTGGAGCGAGTTGCAGAACATCCAAAGTGCGTCGGCATCGGCGAAACCGGGCTCGACTATCACTACACCTCCGAAAGCAAGGACACGCAGCAGGAAAGCTTAAGGATTCACATCGAGGCGGCCCGCCGCACCGATTTGCCGCTAATCATTCACGCGCGTGACGCGGATGAAGACATGGCGCGAATTCTCACCCAAGAGCATAGTGCAGGCGAGTACGACTGCGTAATGCATTGTTTTTCAAGCGGGAAAGATCTCGCAAAGGCCGCATTGGATCTTGGGTTTTACCTTTCAATGTCCGGAATTGCCGCGTTTCCCAAAAGCCAGAGCCTCAGGGATATTTTTTCAGCCGCACCGTTGGAGCGTATTCTGGTCGAAACCGATGCGCCGTATTTGGCCCCGCCGCCAAACCGCGGAAAACTTAATGAACCCTCTTTTGTCGCCGACACCGCGCGCGTCGGGGCCGAATTATTTGGTGTCAGCGAAGAGGACTTCGCGGCGGCGACCGAGGCGAATTTCGAACGTCTGTTCCAAAAGGCTGCGACGTGGCAGAGCTGATTTTCACCATTCTGGGTTGCGGCTCATCGGGCGGGGTTCCTCGCCTGGGAGGCCTTTGGGGCGCTTGCGATCCAACGAACCCCAAAAACCACCGCCGCCGCTGCTCGCTTTTGGTCGAGCGGGTGAACTCCGAAGGCACAACGCGCGTTTTGATCGATACTGCGCCCGATATGCGCGCGCAACTGCTGGACGCTGGGGTTGGAACGCTTGACGCTGTCATTTTCACGCACGGACACGCCGATCATGTTCACGGTATCGACGATCTGAGAATGATCGTTTTCAACCGAAAGGCGCGACTTCCGGTCTGGGCTGATGGTCCGACGCAAGAACGTCTACTGGCAGGATTTGGATACGCCTTCATCCAGCCCGAGGGATCACCCTATCCACCGATATTGGATCTCCACACGATCGACGGGCCTGTCTCGATCAGCGGTGATGGCGGCACAATCGATTTTCGTCCTTTCTACGTTGACCATGGGGCAATGGATTCGCTTGGTTTTCGAGTGAAGAACATCGCGTATCTACCTGATGTCGCTGAGATTCCGGAAACATCATGGAATGACATTACCGGGCTCGATGTGTGGATCCTTGATGCCCTTCGGCGCACTCCACATCCAACGCATGTTCACCTCGAAAAAGCATTGGAATGGATTGAACGTGCGCAACCCGTCCGAGCCATCCTGACAAATATGCATAATGACATGGACTTCGAAGAAGTCGCGCGCGATACGCCATCCAACGTCGAGCCTGCCTATGACGGGATGCGCATCTTTGTGGACGACTAACAGCAAATGCAGGCACTTCTTGACGTAATTCTTCCGGTTTTTTTGCTGATTGCATTTGGTTATGTCGCTGTTTGGCAGCGTTGGTTAAGTGACGCTGGGGTCGATGGGCTCATGCGGTTTACCCAGAATTTCGCCATTCCGTGCCTGCTGTTTCGCGCCATTTCCACGCTTGATCTGGGTGCCAGCTTCAACGTTCCCCTCCTGTTGGCGTTTTACACCGGTGCGACAGTCAGCTTTTTTCTAGGAATATTTGGCGCCCGTGTCCTATTTGACCGCGACTGGACAGACTGTGTCGCGATCGGTTTTGTTTGTCTTTTTTCCAACTCCGTACTTCTCGGCCTCGCGATTACGGAGCGCGCATATGGCGCTGCCGCACTGGCAGGAAATTATGCAATCGTCGCACTACACGCGCCCTTTTGTTACATGGTCGGTGTCACGGCGATGGAAATAGCCCGCAGCGGCGGTGGCGGATCAGTTGCAACAGTCCGCGTGGTTTTGCGCGCAATGTTTCGCAATGCGCTGGTCATCGGCATCGCGCTGGGTTTTGTCGTCAATCTGGCCGGCGTCCCGCTTACCGGCGTGTTTTCGGACGCCGTGGATATGATGGTCCGCGCCGCGATTCCAGCGGCACTGTTTGGTCTCGGAGGGGTTCTATTTCGCTATCGCCCAGAGGGTGATTTACGCGTTATCTTAATGGCTTGCGCAATCTCTTTAATCTTGCATCCGATAATCACCTATGGGCTGGCAACTGCATTTTCTCTGGACCGCGACGCGTTCCGTTCGGCGGCGCTAACAGCAACGATGGCGCCTGGCATCAACACCTATTTGTTTGCCAATATGTATGGCTCGGCCCGCCGGGTTGCGGCATCGTCTGTGCTGTTCGGAACTTTCTTTTCTATTGGCACAATCTGGCTCTGGCTCTTGGTGATGCCGTGACGATTTCGGATAGTCCGCTCAAATTAACCGAAGTAATACCATCATTGTGCCCATACTTCGTCACAAATGGAGACTTTAACGTTGCCATGGGAACTGGAGACGCGTTTATGAGTAATGTTATTGCATTTCGGCGGCCACAGCCTCGTCAACCAATGCCGACAGCGATCGATGGCGCCACGCTGTTTATGCACATCCGGAAAACGACGCTGATCGTTCATCTGGCAAACGCACAGCCCCAACCTCAAATCACCGGGACCAAATCAGGCTAAACCTGCCGCCGATTTCACCGGCAGCTCGATAAAGCAGATCATCGCGCCCGAAACTGCGTCTTGACGCAAAAAACACCCCTATTTTGAAATCCAGATTTTGCTACTAAAGCCCCTGCGACTACTCAAGGCTGGGCAATGAATTCTTGTGAACCGTGGGGCAAAGCCCGCCGATGTCTCGGGCGGCGGACATCGCTTCGGGCGAGCGACTATTCGACCCTTGCAATACAAAAAATGACAATCGGGCGTTAATTCGATGTGGAAAACGCGGAACCGTGTGCCATTTGGTAAACTCGCCGCCATCAAAACCGGAACCGGCGATACGGTGCTGATGCTTCATGGTGTCGGATTGCAGGCCGAGGCCTGGTCGGCGCAAATTGAATTTCTATCAAAAAAGTATTCCGTGATTTCTCCAGATTTACCCGGTCATGGCGAAAGCCCAATGTTAAATAACGGCGCGTCTCTCGCTGAATTTACCGATTTGATCGCCGCAGCAATGAACGCACCGGCATTGGTTGTCGGCCACTCGCTGGGCGCAATGATCGCCTTGGACCTCGCCGCTCGCAACAAAGACAAAGTCCGCGCCGTGGCCGCGCTAAACGCCGTATTTCAGCGGGATGCTGCCGCCAAAGCCGCTGTTCAAGGCCGGGCAGCAGCATTACAAAGCAACGACGCGCCCGATCCTGACTCCACGCTTCGACGCTGGTTTGGCGAAAGCGACTCTCTCGAGCGGAGTGCCTGTCGCAACTGGCTTACATCGGTTTCCATCGACGGCTATCGAAGGGCTTATTCGGTCTTTGCCAACAATGATAGTCCGACTAAAGCAGGCATTTCAAAGCTCGCGTGTCCCGCGCTTTTCCTGACTGGCGAGGCCGATCCCAATTCAACACCGGCGATGTCTCGCGCGATGGCCGCCTTGGCCCCAATGGGACGCGCGCTGATCATCGATGGTGCCGCGCATATGATGCCCATGACCCACGCGGACAGAGTTAACACAGCCCTCTTGTCCTTTTTCCGGGACATGTCAGGATAAGTGACTTTCGTTGCTACGCGCATGCACGTGGGCCGGTCGGGCCAATGCACATCGAATGGGGGGGTGATCCATGGATTTTTCGCTCTTTGCACATATGGAACGTGTGACATCCCATCAATCACACGAGGCGCTCCATCAGGAGTTTATCTCGCTCTGTGAGATGGCGGATCAAGGTGGAATGCGTGCCATCTGGACAGGTGAGCATCATGGGATGGAGTTTACGATTGCTCCCAACCCTTTTTTATCGATCGTCGATCTGGCGCATCACACCAAGAACGTTCGATTGGGCACCGGCACGATTGTCGCGCCCTTCTGGCATCCAATTAAGCTCGCTGGCGAGGCGGCAGCCACCGATCTAATGACCGGCGGACGCTTGGAATTAGGGATCGCACGCGGGGCATACAGTTTTGAGTACGAGCGCCTTTTCCCCGGGCTTGATGCAATGACGGCGGGCCTGCGCATGCGAGAGACGGTCCCATTGTTGCGAAAAATCTGGCAAGGGGATTGTGCACACGAGGGTGAATTTTTTCATTTTCCGTCAACGACTTCGGCACCAAAACCGCTGCAAGACAATGGCCCGCCGATCTGGATTGCAGCGCGCGATCCAAACAGCCACGAGTTCGCGGTTATCAATGACTTCAACGTCCAGGTCACGCCGCTTTGGCAAGGACTGGAGGAGATTGAAACTTTGATGGGGCGCTTTAACGATGCGGTGGTGTCAACAGGAGTGAAGCGACCAAAGATTATGCTGTTGCATCATACTTATGTCGCGGCGGACGATGCCGACACCGAGCGTGCCGCCAAGGAGCTCAGCCGTTTCTATTGTTATTTCGGCGCATGGTTCCAAAACAAACGGCCCGTGACGCAAGGCATGATTGAACCGCTAACCGATGATGAAATTGCGGCAAATGCGATGATGAGTCCGGAGAACATGCATCGCGATCTCACGATTGGCACAGCGCAAGAAGTGATCGACCAAATCCGCCGGTACGAAGACCTTGGATATGACGAGTTTTCGATCTGGATGGACAGCGGCATGAGTGCCGAGCGCAAGCGCGCATCTCTTGCCCGTTTTATCGACGACGTCATGCCCGCGTTCGCGTGAGATCGAAATGACAGAAAACCCACATTATCAACTCTTCATCGACGGCGCGTGGACCGAAGGGGCCGATGGTCAGACGATGGCCACGACCAACCCCGGCGACGGCACGACTTGGGCTACATTCGCTTGCGCCTCGCCAGCCGACGTAGACCGGTCCGTCGTTGCGGCGGCGCGGGCCCTGGATAATCCAGCCTGGCGCGATCTTTCGCAAACCGCGCGTGGCAAACTGCTTTACCGCTTGGCCGATCTCGTTGAAGAAAATGCCGGGCTTCTTGGACGTGTAGAGACAACCGACAGCGGCAAATTGCTGGCCGAAACCTCGAGCCAGACCGCGTATGTCGGAGATTACTACCGATATTATGCCGGACTTGCGGACAAGATTGAGGGCGCTGTGCTTCCCATCGACAAACAGGATATGCATGTCTTTACATCGCGCGTGCCTATTGGGGTCGTGGTGGCCATCGTTCCCTGGAACGCTCAGATGTTCCTGACAGCGACAAAACTCGGCCCGGCTCTGGCCGCTGGTTGCACGGTGATTTTGAAAGCTTCGGAAATTGCGCCGGCACCGATGTTGGAGTTTGCGCGATTGATCGAAAAGGCCGGCTTCCCGCCTGGCGCAGTATCGGTGATAACCGGGGACGCCGAAAACTGTGCAATTCCGCTGACGCGACATCCACGCGTCGATCGGATCGCATTTACCGGCGGCCCCGAAACCGCGCGGCATGTGGTCAGGAATTCAGCTGAGAATTTCGCTGTGACGACGCTTGAGCTTGGTGGCAAGTCACCGATCATCGTCTTTGACGACGCCGATCTTGAGAGTGCGGCAAATGGATTGATTGCCGGCAATTTCGGTGCGTCCGGCCAATCTTGTGTCGCGGGGTCACGCGCGTTGGTGCACCGGCCAATCTTTGAGGAAATTGCCGCGCTTGTCGAAGAAAAGGCCAAGGGAATTAATGTCGGCGATCCTTTGGACGCGGCGACGCACGTCGGACCGCTTTGCACGGGCGCCCAAATCGAAAAGATTGAGGCGACATTGGCCACCGCCGCGTCCCAAGGTGCCCGGTTGCGATTTGGCGGCAAAGCGCTCGATCGTCCTGGAAATTATATGGCGCCGACACTGGTTGAATGCCCCGACCAGGACACGGAAACGCTGGCTGTCGAAATGTTTGGCCCCGTGATGTCCCTGTTGCCGTTCGATACCGAGGACGAAGCGATTGATCTCGCCAATGACACCGACTTTGGGCTGGGATCGGGCATATTTACCCGCGATCTTTCCCGCGCGCACCGCGTCTCAAAACGACTGCGGGCGGGAATTTGCTGGATCAACACCTATCGGGCGATATCCCCGATCGCGCCCTTTGGTGGGTTCAATCAATCTGGCTATGGGCGCGAAGCGGGAATGGAGGCGATCCTCGACTACACCAGGACGCGAACCACCTGGATCAACACCTCTGCCGAGCCTATGGCGAACCCATTTGTGATGCGCTAGCCGCAACACCCGCAAAAAGAGAATGGGAGGTCCGAAGACCCCCCAGTTTCGCTGATCAGGCTCACTCTTTATATACCGCCCGGTTTCTGCCTGCGGCCTGACCCGCGTCCAGGGCGAGCGCACCCGCCCCCGATTTGAGTAGGGAGGCGTTGCCGCCCCACCCTGTTCCTTTAGCTACACCCGCTTGTTGCTCCGCAGGTGTTGCATTTCATGCAAGTGCCGTTGCGCACCAACGTATAATTCCCGCAGTCGCCGCAAGGATCGCCTTCGTAACCCTGCATTCTTGCTTGCGAGCGCGGATCTATTTCCGCCATGCCACCCATTATCGTCGTGTCAGCGACCGCCGCGTTCACTTCGGGCACCAGCGTTGCAAGTGCCGCCGCCGGATCAGACGCATCGGCCAGCGCCACGGCTCCGGCGCCGCCTTGCAGCACCACAAGCTCCTGCGGAACGCGGTTGCGCAAATACCCAGTTGAGGCGACCTGTTTCAGAACCTCCAGCGGCGTCGATCCGCGGCTGTCGGGCACCTCGTTGAAATTGCGCTGGCCTTCTTCTTCGCCCCGTCCAAGCTCATCAAACGACGTGCCGTCCGGTTTCACATGCGCCAAATCGCTCCGGTCCAAATAGCTAACGGCGAGCTCGCGGAAGATATAGTCAAGGATCGATGTCGCGTTCTTGATCGAATCGTTGCCCTGCACCATTCCGGCCGGTTCGAACCGGGTGAACGTGAACGCGTCAACGAATTCCTCTAGCGGTACGCCGTATTGCAGGCCAACCGAGACCGCGATAGCGAAATTGTTCATCATCGCCCGGAACCCCGCACCTTCTTTGTGCATGTCGATGAAAATTTCACCCAGGGTCCCATCGGTGTATTCGCCGGTCCTGAGATAGACTTTGTGGCCGCCCACGATAGCTTTCTGAGTATAACCGCGGCGGCGCTCCGGCATCCTTGCGCGGCCTGCGGCCAGTTCCTTGACGATCACCTTCTCGACGATCTTTTCAGCCAGGATTGCGGCCTTCTCGTGCGGCGATCCGCCTTCAAGAATATCGGCCGCTTCATCGTCGTCTTCAACAA
>CAJHYP010000252.1_pt1 | contig 23749 bp, 21 predicted proteins | sample 9198731 | NCBI WGS metagenome assembly CAJHYP01 (sample SAMEA7708363, study PRJEB35096) | sediment metagenome | biome: marine neritic benthic zone biome [ENVO:01000025]; feature: sediment [ENVO:00002007]; material: shallow marine sediment [ENVO:03000034] sea grass bed [ENVO_01000059] ...
CGAGGTTTCAGGGTCATTTCCCATCCGCGCAGTCCCGAGATGATGCCAGCCCGCAGCTCGCAATAGATCGGTTTTGATGATTTCGTTCGCGCCGGCCGCGCGCATAAGCTCCTCTCCCTTCGCCAAACCGTGTGCCAGCATTTTCTGAGTGTTTTCGCTCAAGCGATAGGTGATCTTCGGTGCTGGGATGCCATCGGAATCGACCAACTCCGGATCGAGCGTCACCTGGTTGCACTCTTCCGGTAAGTCCTCGCACATCGCCAGCATGTTCGCAGTCCGGTCGAAGCGACTCGCGAATCTCTCGTGATGCCCGCGCCCCCAGGGAATATCTCCAGTGCGATATCCCTGAAATGCCGTTGCCAGCGGGCCGACCGTGCCGCGCACAACCTGCATATTGTAGCCGCGTAAAAACCCTCTCGAAGTGTCGGTCTCGTAGAACTCCTTGGAAAGAATGCAGCAGCCATTTGGTCCTTTGTGGGTGTCCAGCCGTTCCTCGAAAACCCCGCGCACCAAGCCGACGGGATGAAACATCAAGTTCTTGCCAACAAGCCCACTGCGGTTCGCAAGCCCATCTGGGAACTGAGATGACTTGGAGTTGAGAAGAATGCGCGGAGTGCCGACACCGTTGCAGGCCATGATCACCACTTCCGCCTTTTGGAACTTTTCCTGTCCGTCCGCGTCATAGTAGATCACGCCGTCTGCCATTCCGTCAGCGCATACCGTGACCTCGCGGACCCGGCAGCGCGAACGGAGCTTCACCCCACTTCGGATCGCTTGCGGCCAGTATGTGATGTCGGTGCTGGCCTTGGCACCCTGAGCGCAGCCAGACAAGCAGGGACCGAGGTTTAGGCACTTGTCGCGGCCATCAAAGGGCTTGGACAATATCGCACTGTCGGACGGCCACCAGTGCCAGCCGAGCCTGTCAAATCCCTTTGCCACAACGTCGCCAACACGCCCGATCGGAAGCGGCGGCAATGGTGGGTTCTTGGGCGGGTACATGGGGTCGCCCGCCAGCCCGGAGACACCCATAATGCGGTCGTTTTCCTCGTAATAGGGTTCAAGATCGAAGTAGTTGATTGGCCAGTCATCGGCGACACCGTCGAGCGTTCGCACCGCAAAATCCGAGGGGTGCAACCGCGGAAAATGCGCTGCCCACATGATTGTGCTTCCCCCAACGCCATTGAAGTTGAGCACGTCAATTGGAGAGTCGGCGACATTGACCGGATAGTCCGTCTCAAGCCCGCGTACATTTGGATCGATATGGTAGGGTCCGAGATGAAGAGCTTCCCAATTAACTTGCGTGGTCGGATAGTTGGACGGCGTAGTCCAGTCGCCTTGCTCGAGGCACAGAATCCGCATTCTTGTCTCGGTTAGGCTCCAAGCAATCGCCGCCCCCGATGCGCCCGCGCCAATGATTAGAACATCCACCGGATCGTTGTCGGAAATTGTCATTGTGCCGGACCTTTCGAGGCCAAAAGCCTGTCAGATCAAGTCTGACGTTCGCTCTTTGGGAAAACAAGGCGCCGGGGCCCGAAGTATCCAGTTAGCCAACAACGAGGCATTTTCGTGCGCGCCCAACGTCTTGTTCGTCGCAACATTTGCTCAGGTGATCAGTGTCCCGCCTGGATAAAATTGCCGTTGTTGAGGTCTTGCATCGCCTGCATCAGTTCCGCACGCGTGTTCATGACGATGGGTCCGTGCCAGGCCACCGGTTCCTCAATGGGCCGACCAGCCACAAGCAGAAAGCGTACTCCCTCTTCTCTGGTCAGAACGCTCACGTCGTCGCCGTTCCCGAACCGAACAAGGGTGCGGTTGCCGGACATGTCCCGAATGTTCAACTCCTCGCCGGCCACTTCTTTTTCGACGCGCACGCCGATGGGATTCGAAGCCTCGCGAAACTCACCCTTTCCGGCGAACACATATGCAAAGGCATTTGCGCGTGTATCAATCGGCAAGGATTTTCGGGTGTTTGGCGGCACGGATACATCCAAATAGAGCGGGTCTGCGGCAATGCCGTCAACGGGGCCCTTTCTGCCCCAGAAATCCCCGGTGATAATCCGCACAACGGTTCCGTCATCGTCAGTTATTTCAGGAACGTCTGATCCAGCGATGTCCTGATAGCGCGGTGCGGTCATCTTGAGCGATGAGGGCAGATTTGCCCAAAGCTGAAAGCCATGCATCTTGCCATCCGCGTTCCTCTTGGGCATTTCCTGATGCATTATCCCGGATCCGGCGGTCATCCACTGCACCGACCCGGGACCAAGACTACCCCGATTGCCAAGAGAGTCCCCGTGTTCAACAGTGCCTTCCAGCACATAAGTAATTGTCTCGATCCCACGATGCGGATGCCAAGGGAACCCCTTTTCAAAGTGTTGTGGAACGTCATTGCGAAAATCATCCAGAAGCAGAAAGGGATCGCTTTCCGAGGGATCTCCAAAACCGAATGCGCGGTGCAGATGAACTCCTGCACCTTCCATGGTCGGCTGCGCCAGGTGTGTCGAAGTGACCGGTCGAAATGTCATGATCGCGCTCCAGTGCGGTATTCTATGAAGATCGTCGGTTTTTGCGCGACTTCAATGGCCGACCTTGTGCGTGGTTGCACTCATCCTGTTGAAATCCTCCGACCTCTCGGTGTGTAGCCGGTCAGGCTCGATGCTGTGGCGTCGGAACTTTGATTTACTCCTCAGCAGTAGAGAGTGCCTCCCGCATGTGGGCCAATATCAAGGCCCGCCCCTTGTCGCCCAACTCGCTGCTCGCCTCTGATGCGTTGGACGTATACCATTGATCGGGCGAGATTTTGTCCAAGTAGACGACGTCGGGGCAGAGGGCCATCAAAAGCGACGTCTCACCAATTCCGGCGTGGTCGAATGGGTATTGCTTTATGATCTCTGGTGTCATCAACGGGTGGCCCTTGATCCAGTTAAAAGGGTCTTCGCCGGCTGATTGCTGGTCGTAGTAGTCGGCCATATCGCGCTTGCCCCACCAGCCTTCTCCACGTTCGGCCTCGAGATACGCAAAGATCGCCTGACGCGCTCCGAACTTGAAAGCCAGATCGGTGGGCATTCCGGCATCGAAATTTTCTGTCTGGTGATGAACAAAAAAATGGATATTTCGAAACCCAATTCGTAAAAGCCCCAGAAACATCTCTTGTGCGAAAGGATAAAGGCAGTTCGCTCCAACATGCAGAGTTCCGCTTTGCTCTGGTCCTTCGACTGCATAACTGGCCGCGCCATAATAGAATGCCGGAAGCCGCACCAACTGCACCTCGCGCTCCACCTCTTCCAGTAGCTTGATGACGACAAGTGTGTCGAGACCGACCGGCAGATGCTCGCCATGGTATTCAAGAACACCCAACGGTAGCACCACGGGCAAGTTGGCATCGATCGCGTCCCTGATCTGCTCGGGAAGCATGAGTTCGTATTGCATGAGAGCCGCTCCCTTTTGAGTATGCGTCAGTCGCCGGTCAGCGCCCGGTCCAGGTGGCTGTAGCCGCCGTCAACGACCAGCGCCTGGCCGGTCGTGTGCCCGGCCCAGTCGGACAACAGATAGATCACTGAGGTTGCGATTTCCTCGGGCTTCGTCATTCTGGCGGAAAGCGGAATGGTTCTGACGATCCGGGCCAGCTTTTCATCCGGATCGTCGAATCCGTTCAGCCAGGTTCGATACATCGGCGTCATGGTTTCGCCCGGGACCACACAATTCACCCGCACACCGTCTCCAGCCAGTTCGGCCGCCCACTCCCGGGTCAATGCTAAAACACCGCCTTTGGCGGCTGCATAAGCAGACGTTCCACCTTGTCCGGTGATGGCCACTTTCGACGAGATATTGACGATGGCCCCGCGCCGTTTCCGCAGCTCAGGCACGCAAAGGTGCATCATCGTGTAATAATGGACGAGGTTTTGGTCGAGCGAAGCGCGAAACGCATCCGGCCCGGCGTCCAGACCGACGGCATCGTTGATGCCGGCGTTGTTAACAAGTCCGTCGATCCTTCCCATCCGGGCCATGATATTTGACACCGCGGTTTGGCAGCCACGGTCATCGGTCAGGTCAACCGTTATCCATTCCGACGCTGTCGCGGCATCATCTTTCGGCTCGGTCCTATCGAGAATCACCGGCTGGGCTTTTTGGGCCACAAGCGCGGCAACAATCGAGGCCCCAATCCCTGACCCGCCGCCAGTTACAACGACAACTTTGCCCTCTAGCCCTAATTCCACTTCGTCGCGTCCCTTTCTCGCACTATGTACGTCAGAACCGATAAAACACGAACAACTTCCATTCACGCAGCCCGCAGTACGCTGATTGGCTGCGTCTGCTCCGGGGAAAATGTCCCATGCATTTCACAACGAGACCAGAACTCGCGGGCACTTTCGGAATGGTGACATCAACCCATTGGCTTGCGAGCGCTGCGGGTATGAAGATTCTCGAAGCCGGGGGAAACGCGTTCGACGCCGCGTTAGCGACTGGGTTTGTACTGAACGTCGTCGAGCCGCAATTGAATGGGCCGCTCGGCGATATGACAACGTTGATCTGGCCCGCAGGGCAGGACGAGCCCACTATGATTTGCGGGCAAGGAACTGCGCCTGCTCGGGCGACAGTTGAGCATTACCGCCGAGAAGGTCTGAAGTTGATCCCAGGCTCGGGGTTGCTTGCGGCTGTTGTTCCCGGCGCTTTCGACGCCTGGATGGTCATGCTTCGGGACCACGGATGCAAATCACTGCGCGAGGTACTTGAGCCGGCGATCGATTACGCCGAGAATGGATATCCAATTTTGCAGCGTACTGCTGATGTTATCGCGGAGCAGGCAGATTTTTTTCGCGAGGAGTGGCCCACCTCCGCAGCTGTCTGGCTGCCCCATAACAATGTTCCACAAGCGGGCAGTCTCTTTCGCAATCCAGAGCTTGCAGCGTTCTGGACGCTCTTGTTGCGCGAGGCTGAATGCGCCAAGGGCCGCGACGCGCAGATCGAGACGGCGCGCGCCGCCTTTTACAAGGGTTTTGTCGCAGAAGCGATCGATGGATACCTGCAAAATGCCAGCGTTATGGACGGCACTGGTGCAAGGCGGATGGGTGTTCTCAACGCTGACGACTTGACCGGGTGGCAGGCTAAGTCCGAACCGGCGTTACGTGGGGACTACGGCGGCTGGTCGGTTTGGAAGGGTGGATTCTGGACACAGGGTCCAGTCCTGCTTCAGGTCCTTGCGATACTAGAGCACACAGATGTTGCGGTGACCGGCGCCTTGGATGCTGAATTTGCACACCCTACGGTCGAGGCGCTAAAGTTAGCCTTCGCGGATCGCGAGGCCTATTACGGTGATCCGAAACATTCTGACATTGCATCAACGACGCTATTGTCGCGCGACTATGGCCAAGCTCGTGCCTCGCTGATCGGTTCAACGGCCTCAATGGAATACCAACCGGGCGAGGTGCCCGGCCAGGAGCACTTAGCCGCGGCATTCAAGGATCGTGTACAACGCGAACAATCTGATGACACCGGGATTGGAGGTGGCGAACCCACGATGGTGCATTTGGACCGAAGCGAGGGCGACACTGTGCATCTGGACGTGGTGGACTGCTGGGGCAATATGGTCTCAGCCACGCCGTCGGGTGGCTGGCTCCAGTCAAATCCTGTCGTTCCCGGGCTTGGTGTGCCTCTGAACACGCGGGCGCAGATGTTCTGGCTCGACGAAGGTTTACCAACAACACTCGCGCCTGGACGACGGCCGCGTACAACGCTTTCGCCTTCGATGGCGCGCCGGCCGGACGGGACAAGAGTAGCGTTCGGGACACCCGGAGGGGACGGCCAGGACCAGTGGCAGCTGTTCTTTCTTCTGAGGCTGGTGCATCACGGCATGAACCTTCAGGAAGCGATCGACGCGCCGCTGGTTCTATCCGCACACTTGCAATCCAGTTTTTACCCACGAGCTGCAAGAACCGGACAATTGTTCGTGGAACACGGCTTTTCTCCGAAGGTAATTGAGGACTTGCAGCGCAAAGGTCACGTTGTCGAAGTTGCCGAGCCATGGACTTTGGGCAGACTAACTGCGGCAGAACGCGGTTCGGATGGGATATTGCGCGCCGCCGCAACGCCGCGCGTGATGCAGGCATATGCCGTCGGGCGCTAATCGCCAACCTGCGAACAAACAGAAGCGAGAACTGTCAATGCACCTCGGGATTATCGGCTACGGTAACATCGCCACGACCCTCTTCCACCTATTGGAAAAAGAGCCGGTCCAGCGGATCACGGTCTTGGTTCGCCAACCCTCACAGCGCCGAACTGCGGAGGAACTAAAGTCATGTCCGGCCGCCATGCGTATGGAAGTGGCAACGACCGTGGAGGATCTGGTTCGTGGGCAACCTGACCTCGTCGTGGAATGCGCGAGTCAGGAAGCGGTGGCTGAACTCGTACCATCGGTTTTGCGGGCTGGCATAGCGACCATTTCTGTGTCAATTGGGGCTCTTGCGGACGATGCCGTTGCCTCGACGCTGCGCGAAGCTGCTGCCGCCGGTGACACAAAGCTCATTTTGCCGCCGGGCGCCATCGGCGGCATTGATCTGCTCGCGGCGCTTGCACCGGCTGGCGATATCACTGTTTCTTATCGGGGAACGAAGCCGCCAGCCGCGTGGGAAGGCACGCCTGCAGAGGCGGTACTCAACCTCAATGACATAACCGAACCATTTGCCTTTTTCTCTGGGAGTGCCCGGGAAGCGGCGCGCACCTATCCCAAAAACGCCAACGTGGCAGCGACACTGGCGTTGGCCGGGGCAGGTTTCGATGCCATAAAAGTAGAGCTGGTTGCCGATCCCGCTGCCGCAGGAAACCAGCACGCCTACGAGGTCAAATCCCCCCTGTGCCAATATTCAGTCGAGATCGAGAACAAAGCTTCTGGGGAGAATGTGAAGACCTCAATAGCGACAGTCTACAGCGTGCTGAGGGAGATCAACCGGACGAGGCGCCTTTTTGTGGTGTGATCCACCGCGAGGGTCGCCGGACAGTGGGCGCATATAGCCTGGAGTCAATGCTCAGATGAGCCTAATTCCTCCAGCAGTTTGCAATAAGCGACCTGGCCACGTTTGAAGTTTTTAAGCCGAAAGAATTCGTTCGGCGCGTGGAGGTTTTCGTCTCCCACAGAAAATCCGAACATTGTCGCGTGCACGCCCAGCTTATTCAGCAAGATCGTCATGACCGGGATCGAACCACCCAGGCGCGTAACGTAGGGGGTTTTGCCATAAACTTCTTCCAGCACGTCGCGTGCTACCTGACTTGCGTTGTGACTGCGAGGCATCAAGAATGGATCGGCATTTCCGGGAAGTCGCTCAATTGAGGTTCTGACGCCAACGGGCGTGTGGGCATCAATATGGCGGCGGATCAGCTCAAATATCCGGTCCGGATATTGGTTGGCAACAAGGCGACAAGTGATCTTTGCGCTGGCTTCAGATGGATGTACCGTTTTGCTTCCCAAACCCTGATAGCCACCCCAGATGCCATTCACATCCAAAGTTGGACGCGCCCAAAGCCGTTCGCGTGTTGTGTACCCCGTCTCACCAAATAGCTCGGGCACCCCCAGCTCTTCGATGTAGGATTGTTCGTCGTAGGGAGCCCGGGCAATCTCCGCACGGTCTTCATCGGTGATGTCAATGACATCATCGTAGAAGCCTTCGACCAAAATCCGCCCGTCCGGCCCTTTTAGGGACGCGACGATCTGGCTAAGTGCCATCAAGGGATTTGCGATGGCGCCACCGTGAAGTCCTGAGTGTTGGTCGCTCTTTGGTCCGGTGACCTTGACCTCCAAACCGACGAGGCCTTTCAGACCCACAACGATGTTGGGCTCGTCCGCGGTCCATTGCAGTCCGTCGGAGGAGAATATCATGTCACACGTCAATAATTCCCTGTTGGCAGCAACAAAATTCGGCAACTCTGGCGATCCGATTTCTTCTTGACCTTCGAAGAAGAACTTGACGTTAACCGACGGTCCACCCGCGGCCCGCACTAGGGCTTCAAAGGCGACGATCGGGATCAACATACCGCCTTTGTCATCCGATGCGCCGCGCCCATAAACGCGTTCGTCGCGGATGACCGGCTCGAACGGCGGACTGTCCCAAAGATCGAATGGTTCCGCCGGTTGCACATCGAAGTGCCCGTAGATCATCACCGTAGGCTTGTCCAAGCCGGCGTGTAGCCAATCTCCGTAAACCACGGGATGCCCGCCCGTTGGCATTACTCGGACGTTTTCGGCACCTGCCGCATGCACGCGTGCCGCTACCCATTCGGCGGCGGTCTTCACATCCTTTGTGTATTCCGATGAGGCTGATACGGAGGGGATACGGACAAAATCCAAAAGTTCAGAAGCAAACCGGTCCTGGTTAGTGTCAAGATAATCTAGCCATGTAGCCATCCGTCGGACCCCTTCAATTTCGATCCAAGGCTATCAGGTTTCGCCCAAATAGCATCGATACCTGAGACTGAAATTGTCTACTCCGGATCAGCAACCTCTAAATTTGGGCCTGCGCTCTCGATGTCGGCCCCCGCTGCAAGCAGTATGTCCTCCCGGTAGCGTCCCGCGACAAGTTGCACCCCTACGGGAACATGGCCGATCAGACCGGTTGAAACGGTCAGGCCTGGAAGCCCCAAGGCGGGCAGGGCGCGCTGCGTCAGCTGGGCTTCCATGATTGCCTCAAACGCGGCTTCTGAACTGACATCCTGTTGCTGAGAAAATGGAAGTTCTCCGGAAACCGGGCAAATCAAAACAGGGATCTCTTGCATAAATTCTTGCCACTTGCGCACCAGCGCCGCTCGGGATTGCAGGGCGGTGAAAAGGGCCTCGACATCGACTGGTTCAATTCGATTTGTCATCTGTCGATAAACGAACATAGCGTCCGCATCGGCTTCTTTTTCGATCAAGTCGCCTGCGCCAACGCGCATTTCAGTCATCCAAAGCTGCTCGTTGATCTTGGCGGCAGGGCGCATAGGCGGGCACTCGATTTCGTCAACGGTCCAGCCGCGGTTTTTCAGCCTTTGTGCCGCATCGCGAAGGGCGTCGTGGACTTCCCTAACAACGGGCATGCCGTCAGGCTCAATTGTCAGCGCGGCACGCTTAGTGAATCCGCCTTGATCCAAGGGGGCCGGCACCCACCAAGGATCGCGCGGGTCTTCAGCCGCCATGGCTCGCAGGGCAATCCGGACATCCGCAATTGTTCTGGCAATGGGGCCTGACACTGCCATGAGCTGCGCGCCGATGTGGCGCTCCGTCCCGGACGCGTTGTAGGCCGGGATGCGCCCCAGTGTCGGCCGCAGTCCATGCAGGCCACAGGCATACGCGGGATAGCGAATTGATCCGGCGATATCGGTTCCATGCCCCACAGCACAAATCCCACTTGCCACGGCTGCTGCCGCGCCGCCAGAAGAGCCGCCGGGCGTGATCGTCCTGTCCCGGGGGTTGAGCGTCTGGCCATGCAAATCGTTCTTGGTGAACCACCTCAGTGAGAAGGCCGGCGTATTGGTCCGCCCGACGATTACTCCCCCGGCCTTACGGATATTTGACACGACGGGACTGTCGAATTTGGCGATCAAGTCCTTCTGAAGTCTTAGACCGTTGGTCGTGGCATGCCCTTCCTGATCCACGTTCACTTTGATCGTCACAGGAACACCACACAGATCACCTGGGTCTTCGCCTTGTGCGATCATTGCGTCCACTGCACGGGCCGAGTTGAGTGCTTCTTCGGGGAATTCCTGCACAACGGCATTGATCACCGGATTAACGTCAACCATCCGTTTCAAATGCGCCTTGGTCACCTCAACAGCGGATAGCTGTTTCGACCGGACCGCATCGGCGATTTCAGTTGCAGACATCCGCCATAGATCGGACATCGCTGTGCTCCTTCATTTGTCGATCTTTTCTCAAGAAGAGTGTCAGCAAAGGTTGCGTCTGTTCAACGGCGTCCTCCAAGTCCTGGTCACGAAAGTGCGGTGTTCGACCGTATTTGGTGCGAAACCAGCAGAGCCGCCAGATTTACTCCGCCGCCCGATCCTCATATTTGGGGGCGATGGTTTTGTTTCCAAAAGATGACTTCATCGGCCTTGACGGCAAGATCCACCTGGCCAGCGGCGGGCAGCCCCCTCTGTTGAAGGCCCACAGGGAAGCGTTTGAAGAATTTGCGCACGACAAATCGAGCGGCATGGCTGGCTATGAACGACATTGGGAGGTTGGACGTGAAGTTAAATCTCTATTGTCACAAAAAACGAACTTGCAGCCGGAAGACTTCGCACTGCTTGGAAGTGCGTCCGAAGGCATTGCGCGCGTGGTGTCTTCTTTTGATTGGCGAAGCGGAGACAACGCTGTCGTCTCGGCACTTGATTACGCCTCTGGAAAGCTTTCATTCCTGAACCTCAGGCAGGTCGGCGTGGAGGTTCGCCAGATCCAACCCGACGGGATGTTCATCGACACAGATGCGCTGATTGCAGCCTGTGATGCAAAGACACGGTTGGTCTACATCTCGCAGGTCAATGCTCATACCGGCCAAAAAATTGATCTGCAGCCTCTGGCGCGCGCGCTACGTGATCGCGGTATCGCTATCCTTGTGGATGTCAGCCATGCTTTGGGTGTTGTGCCGCTGGACGGACAGCTTTGCGATTTCCTGGTGTGTAGTACCTACAAGTTCCTTCTGGGATCGCACATGGGCATTCTGGCCTGGAATCGCGCTTCGTGGCCAGATTTTGAACCAGAGCAAGTCGGCTGGCACAGTGCCGTGCAGGGCGAACAATCTGACAGTTATGAATTGCTTCCAGATGGGCGGCGCGCCGAGATCGGCAACTCCAACCATTTGGCGGTCTACGTGCTGAAGGCATCTCTCAGATACCTTTCTGAAGTCCCCGAATCCCAGTTGGAATCCTACATCACCGGCCTGAGCAAAGTTTTGTTTTCCGGGCTTCAGTCGCTTGATTCGGATATTCTCACCCCGGCGGCGCCTGAATGCCGCGGGCCAAACATTTCATTCCACCATCCAGAGCCACGGGATTTAGTCAGCAAGGCCGCAAAAGATAACATCCTGCTCTGGGGGGAAGCCGGACGCGTTCGGGCTTCCCTGCATGGATTTGTATCAGAAGGCGACGTCCAGCAGTTTCTTGATTGGCTTAACGGCAACTGTGATTGGCTTGGCGCCTAAGCGTGCGATTCAATGTTATAGGGTCCAGCTCGTTAGCGGGGCTGTATGGCAAGGCGCATGGGGCGAATATGATCTTTTCCAACGACTGCCTTGCATCGATGGCACTGATCAGCCCCATTTGAGTGGTCCATTTTGATTGTTGGTGATTGATCGGCCATATGCCGAAAGGTCGGTTTGAGCACAAATCTGCAAAACCGATTCAGAATACGAGGGAGTGCTTTCACCAGGATAGCCACGACGCGGATACTTTCCCGTTAGGTGATCGTATGAAATTATTGGCCGGTGTTTGGGAACATAAGTCAGTTAATTATCGCCCGGTTACATAAGCGTAAGAGCTTTGCACAAGCTGAAACACAACTTCGAGTTCGGCGGCAGAAACCGGAGTGTAGATCATGACAAAGCCTTCCCATCCCGCCCGTTGATCAGACCAAGGATGTGGAGTTGCCCAGCCTGCCTCTACTGCGGCGCGAGCTGTTTCGGGGCTTAGAGACGCGTGCAGGCTTCCGTCCGGATGGACATGTGCAAATTCCCGCCCGCCGACAATTGCTTTGGGGTGGGCCAGGGTCACATCATTGCGCAGTTGAAACCCTATCGCACCCGGAAGTGAGACACGCGTTTCGCCCAACATAACACCTGGAAACGTCGCAACACGGCGCAGCAGTTCCTCGGACAATTCTGGATCAGCGTCCACACCAATCTGGACATGCGGCACCCCATTTGTGGTTTCGGGTCGAGGAGTTTCCCGCATGGGGAGATTAATCTCTTGTGCGGAGATCTCCATGGGTGCCGTGGACAGAAACATTGCGATCATTGCGATAAGAAATTTATTGAATTTGATCATACGTAAATCCTCGTTTTCGTGCCTGCGGCGATCGGTTCCCTTGGTGATTCCCGATCAAGCGCCGGAAACCACATTATTTATTGCTGCTTTTCCTTAGTCTGCAGGAACCCAAGGATATGGCCCCAGCCAGAGGTCGAGCAATAGGCGCATGTGCGTTCAACTCCAATATATTATACCCGCAACTAGCGCGTCGTCGGCCACAGTCTTTGCGTGCACCTATCCAGACAGCAACTGCGGCAACCAAAGCGTTAGAACCGGGAACGCAATCAAAACCGCGACGCGCAGCAGTTCGGCCAGGAAAAATGGCATCACTCCAATGAATGTTTCTCGCATTGGAACGTCGGGCGCCTGGGCGGAAATGATAAAAACGTTCATTCCAACGGGTGGCGTGATCAATCCGAGTTCGACGACAATCAAGGCGAGAATGCCAAACCAGATTTTCAAATCTTCCGTCGTCATCCCAAACGGAGAGATATCGGCAGAAGCGAAGTCGCCGCCATTCAACTCGACCAGTACCGGCCAGAAAAACGGTATCGCCAGAAGGATCATGGAAAGGCTGTCCATGAGACAACCCAACAGAATCAGAGCCACCAGAAGGATCAGCAAAGTTGTCATCGGAGCAAGACCGGTTGTCGCCATCCATTCCGCCATTGCCTGGGGAACTCGACCACGGGACATAAAAATCTTCAGTAGTTCTGCGCCGAGAAGAATTAAGTAGATCATGCCGGACGTTCGCGCGGTTTCCAGCAAGGCTTCGCGTAAGTTATGTAGCGACATTTGCCCCCTGATGAGGCCAAATAGCGCCACCATCACCACACCCACGGCTGCGGCCGGGGTCGGGTTAAAGTACCCGAAATAAATGCCGCCGATTACGACGCCAAAGACCAGTCCCACAGGAAGCACATTCAATGTCGCTGCGATGAATTCCTTGCGCGTTGCGGGTTCTCCACGAGGACCAGACTGCGGCCAGATCAGGACATAAACCGAAATCGTCAGAATAAAGAACAGGACCGCGATCAGGCCCGGTATCAATGCCGCCATGAACATGGTGACAACGTTGGCCTCGACGATGATCGAGTAGATGATCAGCACCACCGATGGCGGTATCAAAATTCCCAAAACACCGCCGGCGGCTATGGTGCCGGTCGAAAGGCGCGGCGAATATTTGTACCGCTTCAGCTCGGGCAGGGCGACACGTCCCATTGTGGACGCGGTTGCAAGCGACGATCCGCAAACCGCGCCAAAGCCGGCGCAGGCCGCAATGGCCGACATCGCTACGCCGCCGCGCATCCATCCCAGCCATGCATTTGCGGCGCGGAACAAATCAGCGCTGAGCCCAATTCGCGAGGCGATCGCCCCCATCAGAACGAACAACGGCACGACCGACAGGTCGTAAATCGAGAATTGTCCGTATGCGAGGTCCTTAAGTTGGTTCAGGACAATCAAAGGGCCGCTGAGTAAGGCGATGCCAACCCCGCCCACTGCGATCATCGCATAAGCGATGGGCAGTCGAATCGCGATGAGAAAGATGAGAGCGCCCAAGCCCAAAAGGCCGATGGTGATGCTCTCCATCGCTTACGACGCCTTGTGCGCGGTCAATTGACCCAGCGCCTCGGCAAAAGTGATAATCGCGGCGATCAATAGCAGACCCAGGGACACCATCGTTGGGACAAAGGCCCACCAGATCGGGATCTCCAGGATCCCTGTGAATTCTTCATACTCGCGGTAATCCTGCAAGCCTGCGCTCATACGCCACAGCAAAATGCCCGCGAATATTATGGCGATCAGCCCTGCAAAAGTGGCCATTGCCGCAATCGCTCGGGGGCTGGCGCGCGCGGTGAATATATCGGCCGATACATTTGCCCCCACCAGCTGGCAATAGGGCAAAAAACAGAAGGCGGCGATTGCCGTGCCCATTTCGGTTAATTCGAAATCGCCCGGAAACGGGCGGTTGATTAGCGCACCGGCCAAGATCGACCACGCGTTGACTAATACAACGCCGATCAGAACAACGCCTCCGAACAAGGCCCAGCCGGTGATGACATGACGGGCAAGGCCAAGCGGCCTTGCCCATTTCCCCGCTGCCGCAGGCATTGGTTAGTTGGTGGCCATATTTTCAGTGACCAACTGAACGGCTCGGTCGTAGATTGCCTGGCCGTCGATACCTTTCTCGGTCATCTCGGCAATCCAGCGGTCCACCACGGGGGCAACAGCTTCTTCAAATACCGCCCACTCCTCGTCGGACAATTGGATATGCTGATTACCTGACTTCGTCGCTACACCGATGCCGCCGGCTTCGGAGCCGTCCCAAACGTTGCCAACTTCGGTATGCCATTCCGGGCCCGACGCATCGAGGAATATCTGTTGGATATCAGCCGGTAAGCTGTTCCAGCGATCCTCGTTCATGATCACGGAAAACGATGTCGTGCCAAGGCGTTTGCCGCCCGGACCCTCGATTTGATACGCGGTCTGCTCGTGAATTTTGAGCGGCGGTATGATTTCAAACGGGATCAAGGCGCCGTCGATCACTTTCTTCGAAAGTGCGACCGGAATTTCGCCAACCGAGGTTTGAACCGGGTTCGCACCGAGAGCTTCGACCACCCAGGATCCTGTACGCGACGGAATGCGCATTTTTTTGCCCGCGAGGTCAGCGGGCGAGCGCACTTCGTCCGTCGCCATGTGGATCGCCTGTCCGCCATGCACGTGCTGGAACATCGCAACCAGCCCTTTGAAATCTTTGCTCAGCTCGTCTGGGTACATTTCCAGCATGGCCTGATTGACGGCCGCACTGCTGCCTTGGTGAACGCCGGGGAGCTCAAATACTTCGGTTCGGGGAAATGCGCCTGCGGCATAGGCGTTCACAATCCACGCCATATCCACAACGCCATCACGCACTTGGCGTGGCAATTGCGGTGGTTTGCCGCCAAGGGTCATCGAGGGAAAGATCTCGATCATGACGCGCCCGTCGGACGCGTCCATGATCCGCTGTGCCCAGGGTTCCAGCATCTTCGTGTGTGCCGGTGCCTTGGGGCTGAGGAAGTGGTGCAATTTCAGCTCGATTTCCGCCGCGAATGACGTGCTTGCGCTTGCGGCGGCCAGAACCAGTCCTGCGGCAAGTGCCTTGGATCGTTTCAATAATTCCATTGGATAGTCCTCCTCTGTCTTACTTCTTCTTTAGTGTATCAGCAGTTTTCCGTGTCCGCATCTCAAGCCTTCGCGGCGAACTTCGGATCGGGCACTGCCCGTTGCGATGGCCATCCAGAAAGGACCCGGTCGAGTTTTTCATGCGTGTCATCTTCCGCCGCTATCTGAATTGCCGACGTCGCTTGAAAAAGGCGAGACCGATCTGGCGATCGGCATGATAAATATCAATGGGCAAGGCATTCGGTCGGTCACACTGTTTGAGGAGGAATATGTTGCCATAGTCGGCAGTGGTCACCTGTGCTTGCCCAAGACCATTGACGATCTAAAGCAAGCACGACTTGTTGTGTCCGCGCCGGCAGCTACTTATGGCAAGGACTTAAATGATAATCTCGCGCGCGCCGGGTTGATCGACAACATCGTGCTCCGGCTCAGTCACTTCGGCGCGCTCCCGATGCTTCTTCATGAAATCGATCTGGTCGCGATCGTGACACGACAACTTGAGGTCGAGCTACAATCAGGGGGAGATGCGGCAATACTGCCAATATCGCTCAAACCAAGGTTCACCAGCATCAATATGATCTGGCACGAAAAATCCGAATTCGACGCCGCCTGCATGTGGCTCAGACGACAAGTTGTCGAGCTCTTTGCTGAGGGCAGTAATTAGGGTCCGTAATGCCAGGTCATACGATCCGACCGCGTAGATTTAATTTCCTGGATCCGACTTGCCATCGCCGGTTCCGAGCTTGACATGGCTCAACGTGGCGAGTTTGCGGGAACGCTAAACTGTTCAGAAGCACTATGAAAATTGTCAGTGGGAGACCAAACCATGTATAAAAACATCCTCGTGCCGGTGCTCTTTGACGAAGGGCACGATACACAAGCATCCTATCTCGCGACGCGTGCATTAGCGGACGAGGGCGCCAAATTCACCGTGTTGCACGTCATGGAGGCAATCCCAGCCTACGCCGCGACCCAAATTCCGGACGATGTTATGGCCACGTCACGCAAAATGATCGAGAAGTCTTTGAGGCAGTCAGCGGCGGCGCTGCCGGGGGCTTCGGCCGTTTTGATATCTGGGCATGCCGGACGTGTAATTGTCGACTATGCCAAAGAGCACGATATCGACTGCATCGTCATGGCATCGCATCGGCCGGGATTAGAGGATTACTTTCTCGGCTCGACTGCCGGCAGAGTGGTTCGCCATGCCAAATGCTCTGTGCATGTGATCCGCTAAAGGAGGTATTTGGCCGTCAACAACGCAGGCGCGGCGGTCATGACGTGTGGCTTGCAAGTTTCATAAGGCTCGCTCGCAGTTGGGTGCATTCGTCTTCGGTCAATGCGCCAGAAATTTTGTATTCGTAGCGTTCGGCTGCCACGCTCAATTCTTGAAAAACTTGTCGGCCCAGAATTGTCAGCGATAGATTCTCGATCCTGCGATCACTTTCATTTGTTTCCCTTGCGAGAAAACGTTTGGCTTCGAGAGCACCGACGGCACGGCTGACTTTGGTTTTGTGAATAGAGGCGAGTTCGCAGATGCGCTTGGCTGTCATGTCCCCATAGCACCCAAGATGAAACAAGACCCGCCACTCTGTGCGTAGCATGCCATACCGGTCACGGTAGTATGTCTGGAAATCCTTGCTAACGGCTTCAGCGGCTTGATTGAGCAAATAGGGAAGAAACTCTGGAAGAGAGAAGTTCATAATGCGCTCCGTTGGCGCAAGGTATTCATTGTTAGTTACAAAAGCAACTGATAGGTGATTCCTAGTGACTTTTATGGAGGCTCCGATGAACAAGCAGGCCAAGCCCAATCATCTAGTTCAGGCACCGTCTGTACCGGGCCCACACGAAGGGTATATGCCTGGTTTCGGCAATGACTACGAGACCGAGGCGCTCCCAGGCGCGTTGCCGCAGGGCATGAATAGTCCGCAAAAATGTAATTACGGTCTTTATGGCGAACAGCTGAGCGGCACGGCTTTCACCGCGCCAAGTCACCAGAATGAACGCACGTGGTGCTATCGCATTCGGCCGTCGGTGAAGCATTCGCATCGCTATGACAGGATCGACTTGCCGTATTGGAAGTCTGCCCCGAACGTCGTCGAAGATGTTACGAGCCTCGGCCAGTACCGCTGGGATCCGGTTCCGCACAGCGAACAGTCGCTGACTTGGCTGACCGGAATGCGGACAATGACCACGGCGGGGGACGTGAACACGCAAGTGGGCATGGCCACCCATATTTACCTAGTCACCGAAGATATGGTGGATAGCTATTTCTTTTCGGCTGACAGCGAATTGCTGATCGTGCCTCAGGAAGGCCGCCTGCGGTTCTGCACCGAACTTGGGCTGATCGATCTGGAGCCGAAGGAAATTGCGATCATTCCGCGTGGTCTTCTTTATCGCGTAGAGCTTCTGGACGGGCCATGCCGCGGCTTTGTCTGCGAGAATTATGGCCAAAAATTTGAACTTCCAGGCCGCGGCCCGATCGGTGCGAACTGTATGGCCAACAGACGGGATTTCAAAGCGCCCGTTGCGGCCTTTGAAGACCGGCAGGTGCCGTCGACAGTCACTGTGAAATGGTGCGGGCAGTTCCACCAGACACAGATTGGTCAGTCGCCTCTGGACGTTGTCGCCTGGCATGGAAATTATGCGCCGGTGAAATACGATCTGCGGACCTATTGTCCGGTCGGTGCCATCCTGTTCGACCACCCGGACCCGTCGATTTTTACTGTGCTGACTGCGCCGTCGGGCCAACCCGGCACCGCCAATATCGACTTTGTGCTATTTCGCGAGCGCTGGATGGTGGCAGAGGATACGTTCCGCCCACCGTGGTATCACAAGAACATTATGTCAGAGCTTATGGGCAATATTTACGGCCAATATGATGCCAAGCCAAAGGGGTTTGTTCCCGGCGGGATCAGTTTGCACAACATGATGTTGCCGCACGGGCCAGACAAAAATGCGTTCGAAGGCGCCTCGAATGCCGAATTGGCGGCCGAGAAACTCGACAACACCATGTCATTCATGTTCGAGACGCGCTTTCCGCAACATTTGACCGAGTTTGCCGGCAAGGAAGCACCTTTGCAGGACGATTATATCGATTGCTGGGAGAGCCTTGAAAAGAAATTCGACGGAACGCCGGGGCAGAAATGAAGCTCTACTCGTACTGGCGTTCGACCACGTCTTACAGGGTAAGGGCGGCGCTGAATTTAAAGGGCATCGTCTATGAAACCTTGCCGGTAGATCTTGTGGCCGGAGATCAGCGAGCAACCGAATACCTGGCGTTGAACCCCGGTGCTGGTGTGCCGACGCTCGTGCTGGATGTCGGCACCGTGCTGATACAATCCATGGCGATCCTCGACTATCTTGATACTGCCTGGCCGAATCCGCGGTTAATCCCGGCTAATCCGCTGGAGCGGGCACGGATCTTGGCGGCAGCGCACACCGTTGCGCTCGATATACATCCGTTGAACAATCTTCGCACTATCGGGCAGCTCAAATCCCGATTCAGTGCGACCCCGGAACAGTCCACAGACTGGATGTGCCACTGGATGGGCGCAGGCTTTACCGCCTTGGAGGCACAGCTGGCGGACGACGCCGCATTTTCCTTTGGCGACACGCCGGATCTGGCGGACCTGTGCATTGTGGCCCAAGTCTATAACGCCCGCCGTTGGGGACTGAACCTCGCGCCATTCCCTAAAGTTCGCCGGGTCGAAAGCGCCTGTTTGGCTGTTCCCGCCATAGCCGCAGCCCATCCTGACAGACAACCTGATGCGAAAGATGTTTCATGACTAAACTACTCCGTTCCTGGGTGGAAAGTGCAAACAGTGCTAACGCGCCGTTTCCATTGAACAATCTCCCCTATGGCGTCTTCTCGACTCCGGGTGAAAATCCGCGATGCGGCGTTGCAATTGGGGATTTTATTCTGGATGTACAAGCGCTTGAGGCGGAAGGGCTGGTGTCCTTTGGCGGTGCCTTCACACAGCCTGCGTGGAATGACTTCATGGCACGGGGTAGGGCTGATTGGCGCGCATTGCGGTCGCGCTTGACCGAGATATTGGCTGAAGGAAGCCCAGATCGCGAATCGGCGGCTGTCATTCTTGTCGCGCAAGAAGACGCCACCCTGCACATGCCACTGACAGTCTCGGAATATACCGACTTTTACGCGGGTCGGCATCATGCATCCAACGTGGGCACGATGTTTCGCGGCCCTGAAAACGCATTGCCGCCCAACTGGCTGCACATGCCAATTGGCTACAATGGTCGGGCCTCGAGTGTCGTCGTGTCGGGCACCGATATCCGCCGCCCTTGGGGGCAACTCAAAAGTCCGAACGATGCCCTGCCACGCTTTGCGCCATCTGCGCGTTTTGACATCGAACTTGAGATCGGCGCCATCGTCGGCACGCCGAGCGAGCGAGCGATCACTTTGCAAGAGGCAGATGACAACATCTTTGGTTATGTGCTGCTGAACGACTGGTCAGCCCGAGATATTCAGGCGTGGGAATACCAGCCGCTTGGGCCATTCCAGGCCAAGGCCACCGCGACGACGATCAGCCCGTGGATCGTAACATCGCTGGCCCTTGAACCCTTCCGTTGCGATACGCCGGCGCGGGAATTTGAACTGCTGGATCACCTCAAAGACGCGGGTCCGATGCTGTATGACCTCGAGCTCTCGGTTTCATTGGCGCCGAAGGGAAAAGACGCCAGCGAAATCGCCACGACAAACTACAACGAGATGTACTATTCCGCGGCCCAGCAATTGGCACATCACACCACGTCGGGATGCCCAATGCGAATTGGTGATCTTCTTGGATCCGGCACCATCTCAGGTCCGGAGAAAACCAATCGCGGCTCGCTCCTTGAGCTCAGTTGGGGCGGCAAGGAGCCGTTCGCGCTTGAAACAGGCGAGACACGCAGTTTCATCGAGGACGGCGACACATTGACGTTAATCGGGAACGCGCGAGGTGACGGATACACGATCGGCTTTGGCGGTTGCGTCGGGACGGTTTTGCCTGCGCTGAGCGATCCTTACGCCCGACATTAGACAAATTACTTGAAACGAAACTTGCTAGGCCTGCGCCTGGCCGCGGGGAGACAGAAACATGGCGAAAGCCTTTGCGTCGCAGGGCGACCTGACCGAGAAAACGATCACCTTTGATGAGATCGGCGAAGGGCTTTGGGCCTTCACCGCTGAAGGGGATCCAAATTCCGGCGTGATCATCGGGGATGATAGCGTCATGATCGTCGAGGCGCAGGCGACGCCGCGTTTAGCCGGAAAGGTGATCGAGAAAGTCCGCGGAGTAACCGACAAACCCATCAGTCATGTTGTTCTGACCCATTATCATGCCGTGCGTGTGCTGGGGGCCTCGGCATTTGGAGCCGATCAGATCATCATGTCCGACACCGCGCGGGCCATGGTCGTTGAGCGCGGACAGGAAGATTGGGATAGCGAATTTCAGCGGTTTCCGCGACTTTTTGAAGGCCATGAGAGCATCCTGGGTCTGACTTATCCCACGACCACATTCAGCGACGCCATGACGGTTTATCTTGGCGATCGCCGGGTCAACATCAATCATCTCGGGCGGGCGCATACGGCCGGCGATGCAGTGATCCACGTTCCCGATCAGAACGTGATGTTTACTGGCGATATCGTGGAGTATCACTCCGCCTGCTACTGCGGCGATGGCCATTTCAATGACTGGGGTGGCACGCTTGACGCGATCAAGGCCTATGAGGTCGATGCGATTGCGCCGGGTCGCGGGGATGCTCTGGTTGGCCTGGACATGGTGAATGAAGCTATCGAAAGCACGCGCGATTTTGTCGAAAGCACATATCGACCGGCTGCCAAGGTTGCAGCGCGCGGCGGCACTTTGAAAGAGGCCTGGGACGCAGTGCGTGAGGCGTGCGACCCGAAATTCAAGAACTACGCCATCTACGAGCATTGCCTGCCGTTCAATGTCGCCCGCGCCTATGACGAGGCCCGCGGGATCGACACACCGCGCATCTGGACAGACAAGCGCGATCTGGAGATGTGGGCGGAGTTGCAGAGCTAAGCCGGCGCCGGGGAGGAATGGCAATGGTCGACGTCAGATACGACATCGCGTTCAAGCTTTATCCTTACGAGAAGGTCGCCGCGCAATCGATGCCACCGCAACGCCACCCCGTTGTGATCGTCGGCGGCGGCCCAATCGGAATGGCGACAGCGCTTGATCTAGGACGCAAAGGAACACCAGTGCTCGTGTTGGACGATCACGAAGGTGTCGGGCAGGGGAGCCGGGCGATCTGCTTTGCCAAGCGCACCTTAGAGATTGCGGATCGGCTGGGTGCAGGCAATGCGATGGTCGACAAAGGTGTCGTTTGGAGCGTCGGCAAAGTGTTCCATGGCGATACCAAGGTGTTTGAATTCAACCTTCTTCCGGAGGACGGCCATAAATTCCCGGCCTTTATCAATCTGCAGCAGCCCTATTTCGAGAAATACCTGGTTGATGAAATTCGCGTCGCCCAGGAAGAGGGTGCGCCAATCGAAATCCGCGGTCAGAACGCCGTCGCCGCGATGGAGCTGCAAGACGATCACGTCGTGCTGGATGTCGACACTCCGGACGGCCGCTATCAGGTCGAAGCCGACTGGCTGATTGCATGTGACGGTGCCCGGTCGCCAATCCGCGACATGATGGGACTGAGCTTTGAGGGGCGGGTGTTCGAAGACAACTTCCTGATTGCCGATGTCAAAATGACCGCCGAGTTCCCGACCGAGCGGTGGTTCTGGTTTGAACCTCCATTCAAAAACAGCGGTCAGTCGGCTTTGTTGCACAAGCAACCTGACGATATCTGGCGGATCGATTTCCAGTTGGGCTGGGACATTGACCGCAAGGCCGAGCTCGATCCCGCAAAAATTCGCAAGAGGGTCGATTCTATGCTGGGAGAAGGCGCTGAATACGAATTGGAATGGACTTCAATCTACACGTTCCAGTGCAGGCGCATGAAGAAATTCCGTCACGGACGAGTGCTGTTTGCGGGAGATTCTGCGCACCAAGTCTCACCTTTTGGTGCCCGTGGAGCGAATTCCGGAATTCAGGATGCGGAAAACCTTGCCTGGAAGCTTGATCTGGTGATCAAGGGTGTCGCGCCAGACGCATTGCTCGACACCTACTCGGAAGAGCGAGTGCATGGGGCGGATGAGAACATTCTCAACTCGACCCGCGCCACAGACTTCCTGACGCCGAAGAGCGAGATCAGTAAAATTTTTCGTAACGCGGTGCTGGAGCTTGCGCGCGACTTCGAATTTGCGCGCCCGTTAGTGAATTCGGGTAGATTGTCGGTCCCCTGCGTGTATGACGGGCTGTCGTTGAATGCAGAGGACGCTCTGGATGGTCCTGCACGCACGCGTGTCGGCGCACCGTGCGTGGATGCGCCGCTGGCAGATGGATTTCTGTTGAACAGGCTACCAGGGCAATTTACGCTTTTGGCCCTCAATGCGCAGGCGCCGGACCTCAACGAAGTCGATGGGATCAGTATCCATATCCTGCAGTTGAACACCAATTCCGATGATCCAACGGGTGCTGTGAACGAGCGCTATCTTGGTGCCGCTGACCAAGCGATTTACTTGATCCGACCCGACCAACATGTGGCGGCGCGCTGGGCGTCCGCGGATACGACGAGCGTCCGTGAAGCGGTTCGAACGGCAATTGCGGAAGGCAACTGAACCATGGAATTGAACCTCGCTGCAAACATCCCGGACCCGGATGGTTTTTATGACGAATTACTAAGCGTTCATCAGGAGCTCGACAAATCTGAAAGCGATGCGTTGAACGCCCGTCTGGTTCTGATTTTGGCCAACCATATCGGCGATCGCAGCGTTTTGCGCCAAGCCCTGGAGGCCGCCAAATGAGACTAACAGCGACGTATGTTAGCGTCACCAGATCACGAGGCATGACCACATCGGCAAATCGGCTTCCAAACCGGAAGCATCAAGATCCAACTGAGGCACACCCACACTGATATAGCCTGGCACCGATCTGCCCGATGAAATGAGAGATAATACGGCACCGATCCTGGGTGAGGCTTTCGGAATTATTAAGTAAACGTTGGCTGGGCAGTTAATTCTGCACCCGCAAGTTCGAGTGTCCGCGCGTAAAACCGCTTGATCGCGACACCGGGGATTGTCGTGATTGAGCAAGACGTCGGAGCCGCCGCCATTAACCCTTTTTTTAAACGGCAGCCGCGAGGACGCGATGACGAAGCGTGTGGTTAGCGAACCAATGAGCCGGGAATGGAATTACCATCCCGAACTGCCTTTGGCCGATTCATCGGTGTTTAGATGGCCGCCTGAGCCGCGCTTTCTCGCGCGTTGGGTCATGCGCAACTGGCTGATGCTGAGCGAGCGGGTTCTGATGGTGTTGCTTGCTGTTTCTTGTTGGTGGCTATTCTATCCGTCGCTTGAAACCGCGCAGGCCATCGCGTTCGGCTGGGTCTTTCAGGTGTGGCTCGTCAACATGGGTTTGATGGTGGTGATCGCCGGCGGGCTCCATTGGTATTTCTATATGCGGCGGGGCCAGGGCAAGGCATTGAAATTCGATCGCCGCGATCAGGCACGCGGCAACCGGCTCTGGGA
>CAJHYP010000122.1_pt1 | contig 23522 bp, 20 predicted proteins | sample 9198731 | NCBI WGS metagenome assembly CAJHYP01 (sample SAMEA7708363, study PRJEB35096) | sediment metagenome | biome: marine neritic benthic zone biome [ENVO:01000025]; feature: sediment [ENVO:00002007]; material: shallow marine sediment [ENVO:03000034] sea grass bed [ENVO_01000059] ...
AGGCCAAGGTTATCTTTTGATGCGGCTTTCCTGAATCTATTGACGTCGTCGTCGAGTTCGGCGCGGCGACAGCAACGGGATAAAAAGCGCGCACCCCAAAAACAGTAAGGCTGATGGTGGGATCGAAATATTTGCGGCAGCCCCCGATGCACCGGTGAAACGATTGTCGTTCCCGAAGGCGTACCCACGCGGCCTCGCGCCTTGCCCTGAGAAGTACGGCGGAAACGCCGTGCACTCCGGCCTGTCGGCACACCGCACGCGCGATCCTGGCTTTTGATCGCAGATCCCAGTGAAGGCACACTTGGGCGGTCGGTCCGCAAAGGTCATCGGTTTGCCGAACGCAATATCCCAAGCCGGTCCGGCGATGAGCGTCGCATCGGGCGGCCACGCCGGCGGCACATGCCCGGCACGCGCGGTGCCCACGAGCATTACCCAGATTAGCAGAAACATCGCGATCGAATAGCGCATGAAGACTTCATCGTCGATCGCGGTTAATGATCTCTTACCCGCGCCCGGAGAACCGAATTGACGTTTGCGCGGCGGCCCCTAGGTTCGCAGCCATGTCTTATCGCCTCTATCGCCCAATGATTGCCCTGGCCGCGCCAAAACCGGCCCTTTGGCGGCTGGCGGGGGGCGTTGCCACGGCGTTAGCGATCATGGCGCTTTGGATTGTTGCTGTCGTAGGAATTGTGGCGTTTTGGCGCAACGTCGACCTGGCGCTTGGCTTCAAGGGGGTCGTCGGATTCCCCGGACGCACGCCTGGATCAGCGATCAGCCAACTCATGCTGGTCGCGGGTCTTGGTTTTGGGACATACGTGGCGATACGAGCGTGGCAAGGCGGTGACGGCAAGTCGCTGACCGGTCCGGCGGCCCGGGTAATGCGCCATTTTGCGGTTGCCGTAGCGGTGGCGCTTGTCATCGCGGCGCTGCTGGCCGGTATTTCCGTTGGTGACGACGAATTTCTGAGACGGAATCTTTCGGTGGCAGTTTGGCTGGCCTGGCTTCCTGCCGCGCTGATCGCAGTCGCGATACAGACGGGTGCGGAAGAAGTGTTTTTTCGCGGTTATCTGCAAACGCAATTGGCGGCGCGATGGAACGTGCCCTGGATCTGGCTTGGCATCCCCGCGCTGTTGTTTGGCGCTGTGCACTATATGCCCGGCCTGCCGGGCACAAACAGCTGGATTGTAGCAGGGTATGCGACGCTGTTCGGCGTTCTCGCTGGTGATCTGACCGCGCGCACCGGCAGCATTGGCGCCGCTTGGGGGTTTCACTTCGCTAACAACTTCATGGGCATCGCGGTTATCTCCACCGAGGGGTCGATTTCCGGGCTGGGCTTTTGGATCCAGGAAAATGGGCTGTCGCAGCAGATTGCACTATCGCCGGTTCTGCTTTTGGACGCGGCGGTCCTGATCGCGATCTGGTGGGTTATCCGGCGCGTACTGGCGAATTAAGCGACCGATTGCATTCATCGCGCGCGGCAATTATCTGGAGTTAACGTTTTCATTGCCATGGGCCCGGCATGAACTGGATCTCCAACTACGTAAGACCGAAGATCAACTCGCTGTTTTCGCGGCGCGAGGTGCCGGAAAACCTGTGGTCGAAGTGCCCTGATTGCGGGACGATGCTGTTTCATCGCGAGCTGACTGAGAATCTGGCCGTCTGCTCGAACTGCGATCATCATATGGCGTTGCAGCCGCGTGACCGGTTTTTGACGCTGTTTGACAACGGCGTTTTCGTGGAAATTGAAGTGCCCGATCCGGTCGTGGATCCGCTACATTTCCGGGACCAGAAAAAATACCCAGAGCGCCTGAAAACAGCTCAGAAGTCGACCACCGAGAAAGAGGCGATGCTAGTTGCGGAGGGCGAGATCGGGCGAACTCCGATCGTTGCCGCCGCGCAGGACTTCAGCTTCATGGGCGGGTCGATGGGGATGTATGTCGGCAATGCGATTATCGCTGCCGCCGAACGTGCGGTCGAGATGAAGCGACCATTGGTGCTTTTTTCGGCCGCTGGCGGTGCGCGGATGCAGGAAGGCATTCTCAGCCTGATGCAAATGCCGCGTACTACCGTTGCGGTTGAAATGGTGCGCGACGCGGGCTTACCGTACATCGTTGTGCTGACCCATCCGACAACCGGGGGGGTCACGGCCTCGTATGCGATGTTGGGCGATGTCCACATCGCCGAGCCGAACGCGCTGATCTGTTTCGCCGGCCCTCGCGTGATCGAACAGACAATCCGGGAAAAACTGCCGGAGGGCTTTCAACGGGCCGAGTATCTGCTGGATCACGGCATGCTGGATCGGGTGACGCATCGTCGCGACATCAAGCACGAGTTGGTTACGATCATTCGCATGCTGACGGGACAATCACCTGCGGTACGCGGGGATTTGCCTTCGCCCGAAGCCGTGGCCGAAGCGGTCGCCGAGGAAAAACCGAAGGCGGAACAGCCGGCAGAAGAAAGCGCTCCATCGAAATCTGAAAAGATCGGCTGAATGACGATAGAAAGGTCCGACGCCATTCTCGAGCGAATGATGGCGCTGCACCCGAAAATCATTGACCTGACGCTGGATCGCATGTGGCGATGCCTTGATGCCGTTGGAAATCCGCATGAAGTGGCCCCGCCGGTGATTCATGTCGCCGGAACAAACGGCAAGGGGTCGACCCAGGCGATGATTCGCGCCGGGCTCGAAGCTGCAGGCGAGATTGTTCACGCCTATACCTCGCCGCACCTCGCTCGATTTCATGAACGCATTCGCGTTGCCGGCGATATTATCGACGAAGATCGGCTCGTGGAATTTCTGGACGAGGTTTACGTTGCCAACGACGGCGGCTCGATCACCTATTTTGAGATTACGACGGTTGCGGCCTTTCTCGCATTTGCACGCGAGCCGGCGGATTGGACGCTCTTGGAAGTCGGTTTAGGCGGGCGGCACGACGCAACCAATGTCATCGACAAGCCGAAGCTGACGATCATTACGAAGATCGACCTCGATCACCAGCAGTTTCTAGGGGAAACGATCCCGGAAATTGCGTTTCAAAAGGCCGGGATCATCAAAAGCGGCGTCCCCGTTATTGTCGGGCCGCAGCATGAAGAAGCCCTGGACGTGATCGAGGCCGAAGCCGCAAGGGCTGGCGCACCGATCATTGCCTATGGCCAGCATTGGCACGCGTGGGAAGAGCGCGGCCGCATGGTCTTTCAGGACGAAACTGGCCTGCTGGATCTGCCGTTGCCAAATCTGCGCGGCCCACACCAGATTGGAAATGCCGGCATGGCAGTCGCCGCACTCAGATTTCTCCGGTTCGCCGAGGATGCCTGCGAGGGGGCGGTAACAGATGCTTATTGGCCCGCTCGAATGCAGAGGCTGAAGAAAGGCCCATTGGTGAAACTGGCGGCCAATGCCGAGCTTTGGCTCGACGGCGGCCACAACCCGGCGGCTGGCGAGGCGCTTGCGGACACACTTGCTCGTTTGCCAAAGCGGCCAACGCATCTGATCTGCGGGATGCTATCCACAAAGGACGTATCCGGGTATCTGCGCCCGCTGGTCGCCCAGGCGCAAAGCCTGACGGCGGTTGCGATCCCGGGCGAGACGGCAACCTTGCCGCCGGAAGATACCGCGGCAGCCGCGGCAAATGTCGGGCTGCCATCACGGCTCGCTGCCTCGGTGGAGGAAGCTCTGACGGAGGTTCTGGCGCATGAGCCGAGCGCGCGCGTCTTGATATGTGGGTCGCTGTATCTGGCGGGCGCGGTTCTGAGAGCCAACGGGTAGGACCGACTGAGAGAACGCGCCTTGATGGCCCTGAGCTTGCAATCACCAATAACCCCGCGTACCAGCGAGCATTTTCACCAAGAACGGGCGTCCCAGAGCACGTTGTCAAACGGCAAAACATGGCATTCAATGTTGTCGTGGAGGTGATTGTATCCATTATATTTGGCGATATGTAACAGGGCATTGGCAGGGCCAGCAGGGCCTGGCGTGGTCATTCTGGATCAATCTTGTGGCACTTCGTGTCCTCGTGTCAGTGCTGCAGGATTGGCTTGGCCCGGAAGAGGGACAGAATTTCAGCGAGAGCAGATTAACGGTATTGGCATTAGCGCTGGTTTTTCATGGAGTATTGTTTGCCTGGCAAGCCGTTGGCGTGCTTCGCGCCACGGAAATCTATGTTCGCACCAGTGGAGCGATGGCGCCTGTGTGGGGAACGCAACTGGCGACCGCGGTGGCCTTCTTTTGGGCCATAACTTATGTATTTGGTGCCTGGCAAATGACGCTGCCAGACTCGGATTTGTTGAAGAGCCAATCAGAGATCGACGCCGAGCGCGCCGCAAAATACAGTATCGAACCCAGCATTGACGGACTGACTTTGGCGATAACCGGTTCGCTGGAGCTTGGGATTACCAAACACCTGAAAGATCAACTCGAAGCCAACCCGAACGTGGAACAGATTACGTTATCCAGCACAGGCGGCAATATTTTTGAGGCCAGAGGACTGGCAAAGACCATCAAGCAGAATGGATTGAGCACGTTGGTCGTTTCGGAATGCAGTTCGGCCTGCACGACGGCCTTTATCGGCGGCGCCGAGCGGCAAGTAGCCCCTGGCGGCAAACTTGGGTTTCACCAATACCGCATAGACGCCGACTATGCTGTTCTCAAAGCGGATCCGGCTCGCGAACAAAACCGTGACCGTGCTGTATTCCTTCAATCTGGCGTTGCAGATTGGTTCGTAGAAAAGATGTTCGCCAGCGATGCCTCTGAAATGTGGTTTCCCGAACTATCTGAGCTGCTCGAGGCAAACGTCGTCACGGGGCCAGCTCCCGGTGATGGCGAAAATTAACTCGCCGGTGTTTGAAATCCGCAGATGTGTGAGGTGGAATCGGCGAGGTATTCATGCCGCTCACGTACTGGCATACCGCGCCGGGCAAGGGATGGTGGCAGGGTCCGTATGACGCCGATTGCTGTCCCATGCCATAATCGCCTCCGACACCGGAAACCTTGTCATCGACGCGCGCGCGGCGTAGCACAAAACCGATAAATCCCCGTGGAGCGCGCAATGTCGGATGATCCAAAAACCCTCGTCTCTACCGAGTGGCTTCAGGCGCATTTGAGCGACCCGGATTTGAGGGTGTTTGATGGGTCATGGTATTTGCCCGCTATGAACCGCGATCCGCGCGCGGAGTATCTGGCAGCCCACATTCCCGGCGCCCGTTTCTTTGACATCGACGAGATCAGTGATCAGCGATCCAAGCTGCCGCACATGGTCCCACCAACCGAAAAGTTTATCAGCCGGATGCGCGCGATGGGCGTAGGCGATGGGCATCAAGTCGTTGTCTACGACGGCGCGGGAATTTTTTCGGCCGCGCGCGTCTGGTGGCTTTTCCGGCTGATGGGCAAGACCGACATCGCGGTGCTTGATGGCGGATTTCCGAAATGGGTGGCCGAGGGCCGTCCGACCGAAGACATGCCGCCGATCATGCGCGACCGGCACATCACTGTCAGCCGCCAGAACCATTTGGTCCGCGACGTGACACAAGTGGCGGCGGCATCGAAGCTGGGTGATCATGAGATCCTCGACGCGCGGCCAGCCGGTCGGTTTCGTGGTGAGGAGCCGGAGCCTCGCCCAGGTCTCCGTGGCGGGCACATCCCAGGTTCCAAAAGCGTGCCTCTGACTTCTCTCATGAATACCGACGGCACGATGAAATCACCCGATGACCTGAAACTTGTCTTTGAAAATGCCGGGGTCGATCTTGCCAAACCTGCGATTACGTCTTGTGGGTCAGGTGTGACGGCGGCGGCGATAAATCTGGCATTGGAACGCGCAGGTCATCGCCAACACGCGCTGTATGATGGATCCTGGGCCGAGTGGGGCATGTACGACGATCTGAAAGTTGAAACGGGATGACAATCCAAAAAGCCGGGACAAAAGTCGATTACACAGTCACCTGGCTTGAGATGGACGCGCGCCCGGAGTTTGACTGGCCGCATCTGCCGGTCGGATCCACCGCGGCCTTGCTGCGATCAGAGGGGGCACCGGTTTGGTGGTTTCTGACTCTCTACGATGCGGTCGGGCGGGACTATGCCTGGGAGGACATCCACCAACGCGAGCACTCCGAACTCATGGACTGGCTAAACGACGATGCGGTAGCGCTCTATACGCTTCTTGATCACGGCTGGCCGCAAGGATTTTTCGTGCTCGAGGACACGGGCGATGGCGTGGTTGACCTGTCCTATTTTGGGCTGGTTCCCGAGACCGTGGGAAAGGGGCTTGGTGCCTGGCTGCTGAAAACAGCCCTGTTGACAGCGTGGGATCATCCCGGCACCGAAAAATTGACGGTCAACACCTGCACGCTCGATCATCCACGCGCGCTTGCAACTTATCAAAAACACGGGTTTACGCCGGTCCGACGAGAGGACCGCAGCCGGATTCTGACCCGCGACCGCGATATATCGCGCATTCCTTCCTGACGGAGACAGCCATGCTGAGCGACCTGAAACCGCAACCCGCCGACAAAATTCTCGCCTTGATGCAGGCGTTTCGGGAGGATCCGCGCGACGGCAAAATCGATCTGGGCGTCGGCGTTTATCGCGACGCGGAAGGAAAGACGCCGGTGATGCGCGCCGTCAAAGCGGCCGAGCGGCGATTGGTCGATGAGCAGGACACCAAAGCCTATACCGGGCTTGCCGGTGATCCGGCTTATTCAGCGGTCATGCGGGAACTGATCCTTGCCGACAGCGTCAGCGCCGACCGGGTGGCCGCCGTGGCGACGCCGGGGGGAACCGGCGCCGTCAGGCAGGGGCTTGAGCTGATGCAATACGCAGATCGCGCGGCGACGATCTGGATCTCGACGCCGACCTGGCCGAACCATCCGTCGATTATCAAGTATCTGGGCGTGCCGATGCAGCCCTACCGCTATTTTGACGACGCCACGCGCGGTGTCGATTTCGCCGGCATGATGGCCGATCTGGCGGCATTGAAATCGGGCGACATGGTTCTGCTGCACGGCTGCTGTCACAACCCAACGGGCGCGAACCTGACGGCGGCCCAGTGGCAAGTCGTGGCGGATCATTTGGAAAACTCCGGCGCCGTCCCGTTCATCGACATTGCCTACCAGGGGTTTGGCGACGGCTTGGAAGAGGACGCCTTTGGCGTCAGGCTATTGGCCTCCCAGCTGCCGGAAATGATCATCGCGGCGAGTTGTTCTAAGAATTTTGGTGTCTATCGCGAACGCACTGGTTTGCTGATGTCGATTGCAAGTGAGCCAAAGGCAAAGGCGTCAGCACAGGCGACGATGGCCTATCTCAACCGGCAGAACTTTTCCTTTCCGCCCGATCACGGTGCGCGTGTCGTGACGATGATATTGGAAGACGCCGCACTCAGACGCGACTGGGAGTCAGAACTCGAAGATGTCCGCAATGGCATGCTGAAGCTGCGCACCGAGCTTGCCGGCGAGCTTCGCCAGCGGACCAACTCGGACCGGTTCGATTTCATCGCAGACCACCGGGGGATGTTTTCGCGCATTGGGGCCACGCCCGAACAAGTTGAAATGCTGCGCGAAAAGCATGGCATCTACATGGTGGGTGACAGCCGGATGAATATTGCAGGCCTTAACGCGGACACTGTGCCGATTCTGGCCGAGGCCATCGTTTCGGCGGGAGTCTGACAGCCGTCTTGCTGCGTTAATCCGTTGTTGTTGTTGAAAAAATCCGGCCTGGGGCCCGATCTGACGGGGCAATTCCCGCCAGTCCCTGCATGTGCCACGCGAGCACCTGATTGCTCGAAAGAACCGGAATTTCGAGTTCTCGCTCTAGCGGTTCGATAATGTTGAGTGTTCGGAGGTTTGTGCAGGACAGGAACAACGCATCTATCCCGCCTTTCTGCGCAAGCTGCCACGCCGCTTCAAGAGTGGAGGTTTCCAGAATGCGCGCAACTTTTTCCTCGACTGGTTCTGCGAATGTGCCGAACTCTGGAGTAGTAATGCCGTGGTCTTGCAACACGCCTCGGAGCTTGTCCGAAACCGGTTCGACATAGGGCGACAGAAACCCCAACCGCGTGACAGTAAGCGCCCCACAGGCTGCGACCAGCGCGGAAACGGGTTCGGTCACGGCGTCGGTGTCGACGCCTTCGCGGACCCGCTGGGCAATTGTTGTCGCGCCGATTTCCGCAGTGCCCGAGGTGCAGCCATAGCCGACGACGTCAAACTTCGGGCCGCGAGGCAACAATCCGGCGGCCGAGGCCAGGTGTCCCTCCATTTCGGCAAGCGTTGCATTGGTGACCTCAAGTGCTGATGGCACACGAGAGGCGAATAGTCTGATACTGTCGGGCATCAGGCGCCGGAAATCGCCTTCGATGCTCTCGTCAGCTTGCAAGACGATCAACCCAAGCGTCTTGGGTTCGTCGTCGTCCAGTTGATAGGGGAAAGCGGTCATCGGTTCAGTCCAATACGACAATCTCGCGCGCAGCAGGGCTTGATAGGAAGTCAGCGCCGGTTTCGGTGATAACGATGTTCTCCTCGTGTACCATGATTTTGCCACCCTCCAACGCAATAACGGGCTCAAGCGACAAAACCATGCCTTCTTCCAGAACCGTTTGATCTTGCGGCAGAATTGACGGCCATTCGGTCAGCTGCATGCCAAGGCCATGGCCAAGACGGCCAGGTTCAGCGCCGCTGATGCCGCCGGTTAAGACCGTGTCCATGGCGTGATACAGATCGGCAGCTGTTTGGCCAGGGCGGGCATGATCAAAGGCGGCCCGGGTGGCGTCAATCAATCGAGCGTGGGCGTCCGAGACGGCAGGTGTTGCTGGGCCTACCGAGAAATTCCGGTCGAAATCGCAGAAGTATCCATCCCACACGACACCGGTATCGAGCATCAGAATATCACCGTCCTGAAGGGCCTGGCTGGCTGCGGGCGAAATGACGTCACAGTATCCTTTTTGATCGGCGGCGCCTGCCAGATAGCCGAGCCAATCCGCACCTTCGTCGAGACAGAGCGCCTGAAACCGGCGAAATACGCGCTCGAGCGGCTCACCGGTCCCTGCGATTTCCGACACGCGGGCGAAAGCCTTGTCCGCGATGCCGCAAGCCGTTTGGGTTTTTGCGATCTCGCCCGGGGATTTGATCATGCGCAGGCGGCGCGTGATGTCGGCATCCGGCACCAGACGATCCGCGCCGAACATCGTGTTCAATCTCGTCCAATCCGCGTGCGGCATTCGGAGGTGCGTCTCAGGACCGCTCGGCACTCCTACTTTGCCAGACTTGCCCGTAAGTTCGACCATTGTGTTGACGAGCTGTCCAATTCCATCGTCGGAGTAGTGCGGCGACACCCAGGTTCGGATGTCGGTTATCCAGGTCTGCGACATCAGATGATTGCCGATCGCCGGGATCACAGCAATTGGTTTGCCGGTGGCGGGAACCACCAAGTACCAGGGTCGGGTCGGGCTTTCCCAAAATCGCGTCAAAAACCCTGTGAAATAACGGATTTCAGGTTCTGTTGTCAGCAAAAGCGCATCCAAGCCTGCGGTGTTCATCTTTGTCTGCGCGCGGGCCAGGCGGTCTTGAAATTCGCTGACCGGGAAACCTCGGCCGGGTTGGGTCATGCCTCGGGACCTTCGCTGAGGATCGTCAACACCCGCGATCCGGCATCAAGGCCCAGTTTGCTCCGGTGCGCCGAAGCGGCGAGAAGCGCGGAAATGCCGGCAGCACCCGACGGCGTTGTCGGCAGTCCGAAGCTTGCGCACGTCGCCGCGCCCGCGGCGCCTTCGTCTTCGGTGATGGTGACGCAGTAATCGCAGTCTCGCGCCAGGCCTTTCAATGCAATCAGCGAGGGCTCTTTGCAGTCAAGCCGGCCCATCGCCGAGACCGGGCCCGGGGCAAAAACAGGTCTTCCGGCGGTTATCGACGCCGTGATCGCCGGCGCAGCCTCGGGTTCGACAACCACGATAGTGGGGTCGTCTCCCCAATGCGCGCGCGCCGCTGCGGCGGCAGCGCCAGCAAGCCCGCCGACGCCGGCCTGCAAAAAGATGTGCGTCGGCGCATCGCCGATTTGGCCGAAGACTTCATCCATCAGCACCAGATACCCCTCCATCAGGACGTGGGGGCGATCGACATACCCGGGCCACGAGCTGTCTGACAGGAGGATTGCGCCTTCTTTGTCGGCATATTCGGCGGCGGCGGCCATGCTGGCTTCGTAGGTTTCCCCGGATCGAACGACCTTTGCACCGCGAGCGCGCAGCCTTTCCGCAAAGGCCTCGGGTACATGTTCGGACACAAACACCACGGAGTGGGCTTGAAATGCCGCCGCCCCGGCAGCAACCGAAAGACCATGGTTGCCCGCACTGGCGGTGACGTAGGTTGTGCCCCGCGCCGTGCCGTCCTCGGCATCGCGTGCAATCACGTAAGCCGCACCGAGCGCTTTAAAGCTGCCCAACCCCATCCGATTGCGCTCGTCCTTGATGATAACTGCGCCGACATTACACACGCTTGCCAGTTCCGGCGATAGTATCAGAGGTGTTTCTTCGGCCTCGGGGCATCGCTCCAAAAGCGACTTTGGGCGGTCGCTCGCAACGCTTGGAAACGGGGCATCAGAAAGCGCCGAAATATCCAGGCCAGCGCCGCGAAATGGGTTCGGGAGAATATCCATTCGCCGACCCTGTCGGCAAGATGAACAATCGTCAATCGGTCAATTGCGGCAATTGCAATTCAGGCTTTGACCCTGTTGGCTCACGAAAAAATCGCTTGAGGAGGACGCTCCGATGAAATCCGATCAGCCGCACTATCCCGCGCCCGCGGATGCCGAAGACCGGATCCGCAAACCGGCGATCGTGTGCTATCCGCCCGAGACACTTCCCGCTGTCGATCTGGATGGTATGCGATCGCGCCGCACCGAGGCAAAGCTTGTCGAAACCACCGCCGTTCCGCCGCGGGATGCGCGCTGTGTTCGAGTGCCGGCGGGTGGTTTTTTTCGAATCGTTTCCACCGAGGGTCCGCAGGTTGGTGATCTGAATTTGTGGTCTGCGGTCGATTTTTCTGAAAAGTTCTATTCTGGCAAGACCCGCGCCCTTCACGGAACGCACGGCTCAACCGGCGACCATCTTTGGTCGACATTCCCATTCCTACGTCCGATGGCGACGATTACCGAAGACACCTTGGATTGGTATGGTTTCGACGCCGACGGTGCGTCAGTTCACGACGTAATCGGCACCCGCTGCGACCCCTACACAAACCTACTGCTCAGCGGCGAGGATTACCATCACTGCTGTCATTCGAACCTGACGCGGGCGTTCGCCGATTATTCAGGACTGCCGATCAAAGAGGCTGAACTCTATGTGCACGACGTTATGAACGTCTTCATGTGCACAGGCTTTTCGATGGATACGCATCAGTATTTCATGAAGGCGAGCCCGGTCCGACCAGGGGATTTCATAGAGTTCCATGCCGATATCGATCTTGTCGTTGGCCTGTCGGCTTGCCCCGGCGGGGACTGCGGTGGCGAGCATTCCTCAGACGTTGCCCAATGCTTTCCGTTGCTGATCGAAGTCTATGCCAGCGAGGCCGCATTGGCAGGCAAATGGGCGCCCGTAAATGTGTCCGCCTACGACCGTTCGCATGGGCGATGACGGTTCTGAGGGCAGGAGGGTCGTGTTTCCTGTTGCATTTTCGGCCAGTTTTCCGCTTTACTCCAGCGGCATACGCCTCGGGCTGAGGCAATAAAAACTGAAAAAACAACAGGGAATGGCCAGTGCCGGGGGAAGCAAACGACAACGCATTTGTCGAATTTAGTCGCGTACAGAAAAGCTATGATGGCGAAATACTCGTCGTCAAAGACCTCAACCTGGCGATGCCCAAGGGTGAGTTTCTGACGATGTTGGGGCCATCGGGCTCAGGGAAGACCACTTGTCTTATGATGTTGGCGGGCTTTGAGACCGCGACGCATGGCGAGATCAATCTGGATGGTGTGTCGATCAACAACATTCCGCCGCACAAACGCGGTATCGGCATGGTGTTTCAGAACTATGCGCTGTTTCCGCATATGACGATTGCCGAAAACCTGAGTTTCCCTCTGGAAGTTCGGAAAATGGGCAAGTCGGATCGCGAGGCGAAGGTTCTGCGCGCGCTTGATATGGTGCAGATGGGGGAATTTGGCGGTCGCCGACCCTCGCAGCTTTCGGGCGGTCAGCAACAGCGGGTCGCGCTGTCACGCGCCCTGGTTTTCGAGCCCGAACTGGTGTTGATGGACGAGCCGCTCGGCGCGCTGGACAAACAGCTGCGCGAGCACATGCAATTCGAAATAACAAACCTTGCGCATGATCTGGGAATCACCGTGGTCTATGTGACGCACGACCAGACCGAAGCGTTGACGATGTCGGATCGGGTTGCGGTTTTTGACGATGGCCGCATTCAACAGCTGGCGCCACCAGACACTCTCTATGAGGAGCCCGAAAACAGCTTTGTTGCGCAATTCATCGGTGAAAACAACACTATGGAAGGCGTTGTTAAATCAATTAGCGGCGATACTTGTATTGTCACTCTGGATGACGGCGAAGAGATTGACGCAAAACCTGTCAACGTCAGTGAAGCGGGTGAACGAACGCAAGTGTCGATCCGGCCAGAGCGCGTAGAATTCAACAAAGACCGGCTGCGGCCAGACGCGCATACGCTGAAAGCCACCGTCCGCGAGTTTATCTATATGGGCGACGTGTTCCGGTTCCGGCTTTCGGTGGCCGGGAACGAAGACTTTATTGTAAAAACACGGAACGCCCCGGATGCTGTCCGGCTTAAGCCTGACCAAGAGATAGAGATCGGCTGGTTGCCGAGGGATTGCCGCGCGCTGGATGCGTAGCGGAGACGACGTCGTCGAAGACTAGCACGGCGGAATACGGGGATCGGGGCATGGGCCCGTGGCGCCGATCCGGGAAAACCCAAAGCGGGCAACAACAGGGAGTTAACATGAGACTTACAACAACATTATTGGCCACCGCTGCATTGGCGGTCGGTACAGGTGCCAGCATTGCTGATGGTCATATGGCAAGCGAGATGACCATCGTTTCGTGGGGCGGCGCCTATTCCAAATCACAGCTGAAGGCGTATCACGAGCCCTATGCAGAAATGACCGGCGTCACCATCCTGAACGACGACAGCTCGGCCGAAGCTGTGGCCAAGCTGCGTGCCATGAACGAAGCCGGGAATATCACTTGGGACGTGGTTGATGTGGTTGCGGCCGATGCGATGCGGCTTTGCGACGAAGGCCTGGCGCTGGAAATCGACGCGGACACCCAGCTTGCCGCCGCACCTGACGGTACGCCTGCATCGGAAGACTTCGGCGACTTCCTGGTATCTGATTGCTTCATCCCGCAGATCGTCTATTCGACTGCTTTCGGGTATCGGACCGACCTTGTCGGCGACACGCCACCAACCGACATCTGCGCAATTTTCGATCTGGAAGCCTATCCGGGCAAGCGGTCGCTTGAAAAGCGCGCGATCAACAATGTAGAATGGGCGCTTCTCTGCGATGGCGTAGCCAAGGACGACGTTTATGACGTTCTGGAAACCCAAGAAGGTCAAGACAGGGCATTGGCTAAGCTTGATACCATCAAGGACCAGGTTGTCTGGTGGTCTGCCGGCGCCGACACGCCGCAGCTTTTGGCCGATGGCGAGATTGTCATGGGATCGACCTATAACGGTCGTCTGTTCAGCGTGATCGAAGAACAAGGCCAGCCAGTTGGCATGCTTTGGGACGCGCAGGTGTTTGACCTTGACGGTTGGATCATCCCGGCGGGCCTCAGCCCCGAGCGTCAGGCGCGCGCGCTTGATTACATCATGTTCGCAACTGACACCCAGCGCCTTGCGGATCAGGCCAAGTACATCTCGTACGGCCCGGCACGAATGTCGTCGGCGCCACTTGTTGGTCAACACGCCGACCTTGGTATCGACATGGCACCGCATATGCCGACCGACCCCAACAACGCGAAGAATACGTTCCTTTTTAACTTCGAGTTCTGGGCGGATTATCGCGACGACATCGATACCAAATTCCAAGCCTGGCTTGCTCAGTAAGTTGGATTGAGAACCATGGAGGGGGCCGTTCGCGGCCCCTTACAACCCATAAAGTGTATTACAGGCGCAAAATAATCGAAGCGCGGGGGTGGAAATGACTGACACGACAACTACCGGCCCGGTCCTTGCAGCAGACGGCACGCCGCTGAAACGCAGCCTCGCGCGTGCGCTGAGAGTGCAAAAAACGCGGGCGCTGCTGCTGATCGCGCCGTTGCTGGTTTTCGTTCTGATCTCATTCATTTTCCCCATCGGCCAGATGCTGTGGCGGTCAGTGGAAAACGGTATTGTGGAAGAAACGCTGCCTAATACTATTCCGCTTCTTGTGAATTGGGACGCTTCGACGGGCGAACTACCCGGCGAAGAGGTTTTTGCCGCGATGGCCGAGGACATGGTCGTGGCGGTGGAGGCTAAGAAGCATACAAGACTCGGCAGCCGCCTGAACTACGAGCAGACCGGCATGTCTTCGCTTTTCCGCAAGTCAGGTCGCGCAATCAATAAATGGGATCTGGCGACGGATGCACCATTCAAGGAAAAATTTATTGACGCCCACGACGGCTGGGGTGAACTCGATACGTGGAAAATCATCCAAACTCATGCGCGCACTGTCACACCGGGGTATTTCCTGAACGCGATTGACATGCAGCTGACGCCGGATGGTGCTGCGGCCCAACCGGAAAATAAACAAATTCTGATCAGGCTTTTTGTTAGAACCTTGTTGCTTTCGTTGGTAATAATGGGGTCGTGCATATTGCTCGGGTATCCGGTCGCCTGGATATTGGCCAATTTGCCTGCGCGCAAAGCAAACCTTCTGATGATCCTTGTTCTGCTCCCGTTCTGGACCTCGCTTCTTGTTCGGACGTCGGCCTGGAAAGTGATGCTGCAACAGCAGGGTGTGATCAACGACGTGTTGGTGTGGCTGGGCATGGTGGATGACGCCAATCGGTTGATCATGATCAACAACCAAACCGGCACCATTATCGCGATGACGCATATCCTGCTGCCGTTCATGATCCTGCCGATGTATTCGGTGATGCAGACGATCCAGCCGACTTATCTGCGCGCCGCCAAATCGTTGGGCGCCACAAACTGGACCGCCTTCTGGCGGGTCTATTTCCCACAATCCATACCCGGCATCGGGGCGGGATCGATTCTGGTTTTCATTCTTTCCATCGGGTACTATATCACACCCGAGATCGTCGGCGGCACCAAAGGCGTCTTCATCTCGAACCGGATCGCCTTTCACATCTCGTCCTCGCTTAACTGGGGTCTGGCAGCGGCGCTGGGCACAATTCTGTTGGTGGTCGTGCTGGGACTTTACTGGTGCTACGACAAGATCGTTGGCATCGATAACGTGAAGCTGGGGTAACGGATTATGGCGAGCAAATACGAAGACCTGACCGTTCCAATTTCCCTGCCGTTCACGCTGTCGCTGGTGGGTCTGATCGTCGCTGCGGTTGCCTTTGTCGCAGGCGTGTCGACAGCCTCTGTCTTTTCGGAGTTTCTGCTGACGGTGGCTGCGGGCGGCGGGCTGGCGATTGCCTTTGCCTATGCGCTGATCTCGCTTTTCGACAGTCCGAGACCGGCAATGATCGTGAGCGCGCTTTTGGGAGCGGCCATTGGACTGGCTTTAGGCAGCCTTGGCGGCGCGCTGTTCGGTATCATCTTCGGCGTCATCGCGGCGCGGTTGGTATTCTGGGTGCATTATCGCGAATACCGCCATGGTCTACCGACCTATCTGACGTCGAACCAGGTGCTGTGGCACTATGGATTTCGCGCGATCTGCGGTGCGATATTTATCTTTCTGATTACACCAATCCTTGTCGTTCTGCCGCTGAGCTTCAACGCCGAGGATTTCTTTACCTTCACACCCGAGATGCTGCGGTTCGATCCCGAAGGCTATTCGCTGAAGCATTATCGTGATTTCTGGACCAACAACGAATGGCAGCGCAGCTTCAAAAACTCGCTGATCATCGCGCCCTTCGCGACGATCATCTCGGTGTCGCTGGGAACGCTGGCCGCCATCGGTCTGAGCCAAAGCCATGTCCCGGGGCGCCGCGCGATAATGGCGATCCTAATATCGCCGATGATCGTGCCGCTGATCATTTCGGCCACTGGCATGTTCTTTTTCTACAGCCAGATTGGTAATTGGATGGAAGGCACGCTAGGGCTGAACAAGACCTTCGTTGGCTACATTAAAGTGATCCTGGCCCATGCGGTTCTGGGCATCCCGTTTGTAATCATCACTGTAACCGCGACGCTGGTCGGGTTCGACCGCTCGCTGACGCGCGCTGCCGCGAACATGGGCGCTGATCCGGTGACGACCTTTTTTAAGGTTCAGATGCCTCTTATTCTTCCGGGCGTGATCTCGGGCGGTTTGTTCGCCTTTATTACATCATTTGACGAAGTTGTGGTGGTGTTGTTCGTCGGTTCGGCCAGCCAAAAAACGCTGCCCTGGCAAATGTTCACCGGCCTTCGCGAGCAGATCAGCCCGACAATCCTGGCGGTTGCCACCATCCTTGTCGTTATTTCCATCGCACTGCTGACAACGCTCGAATTGCTGCGCCGACGGTCGGAGCGGCTAAGAGGAATGTCGCCGAGCTGAGCCACACTGTTGGTGTGGCCCGCTCGTTGCGTCGTCTTAGGCGGCGATAATGTTGTGCTCTGGCCCGTAGGGGAAACAGGTGATGTTTTCGGCACCGTCCTCGGTCACGATCAGAATATCGTGTTCGCGATACCCTCCGGCACCTGGCTGGTCTTCCGGAACCCAGAGCATCGGCTCCATCGAGACGACCATCCCCGGCTCCAGCTTCGTGTCGATGTCTTCGCGCAGCTCGAGCCCAGCTTCGCGACCATAATAGTGCGACAGTACACCGAAAGAGTGACCATAGCCGAAGGAACGGTATTGCAGCAGGCCCCTGTCGGTGAGAAAACGGTTCAGTTCGGCGCAGATCTCCCCGCATGAAATACCGGGCTTGATCAGCGATAGTCCCAGTTCGTGCGTGTCGACGTTGGCCTGCCAGATGTCCAGCGAGGCAGCATCCGGCGCCCCGACAAAGAGCGTCCGCTCAAGCGCGGTGTAATACCCCGAAATCATTGGAAATGCGTTCAGGCTAAGGATGTCGCCCCGTTCGAGCCGCCGGCCGGTGAGCGGATTGTGGGCGCCGTCGGTGTTGATCCCGGACTGAAACCAAACCCAAGTATCGCGGTATTCGGCGTTCGGATGCGCCTCGGCGATGGCAATTTCCATCGCGTTGCGGCCCGCCATTGCGACGTCGATCTCGCGCGTGCCTTCGCGGATCGCGTCGTGAATGGCCGCGCCGCCAATATCAGCGATGCGGGCGCCATCGCGGATCAGCGCAATTTCTTCGTCCGACTTGCACATTCTGAGCGCCATTGTCGTGGCGGCGACATCGACGAGTTCAGGTGCGCTCAGCATGTCGTTCAGCGTGGCGTTTGTGGCAAGAGTTAGGTGATCGCGCTCGACCCCCAGCCGACGGATTTCGCCCAATACGTCGGACACCGCGCGCCAATAATTGTCGCGCCGCCAGTCGGTGTAGATGACCCCGTCGCCGATCGAGCGTCGCCACGGCTGGCCGGCGTCGATATTGGCCGAGATGATTGTGCAGTTGTATTCAGTGACGACGCAGGCGTATGGCCGTCCGAATGCGCAGTAAAGAAATCCCGAGTAGTATGCGATGTTGTGCATCGACGTCAGCAACACCGCGGGAATGTCGCGGGATTGCATGTCCGCGCGAAGCAGGCCGAGGCGGCGGTTGTATTCGGATTCGGAAAATGGAAGTTTCTCTTTGTCGCCGTTGTGGCAGCGAAAAAAATCGGGGCGCGCGTTTTGTTTCATTGGTATGCCTCATGGCTTTGCAACCCGCAGAGCCTGCGGGCTGAAGAAGCGTCCCGGCGTTCAGGACAATTCAGGAGGGCCGCACCATTCGCGGCAAATTTTGGCGACGCCATCGCCAATGTTGCCGGGCGGAAATTTTCGTCCCGGCGCCGCTTTCAAAAGGCATGCATTTTGCCAGCGGTCAAGAAAATTTTGGCGTTAAAGTTTTTGTGACAACCGCTCGAGCATCGACAGGCACGCCTCAAGCTGGTCCTCGGACACAAATTCATCCGCCTTATGCGCCTGGTCGATCGAACCGGGACCGCAAACCACGACATCCATGCCGAGCTTTTGGAATATGCCCGCCTCGGTGCCGAACGGGACGGTGTCGGCGATGTTGGCGCCGGTTAGTTCGGCCACGATATCGCGCGCCTGGTTTTCGTCGGTGGGCACCAGCCCGTCAACCTCGCCAATCGTTTCCAACCGAATCGCGGCTTCGGGATAGATCGCGCGCATCGCCGGCAGCAATTTGTCCCGGCAGAGAGAGCTCAGGTCGTCTTTTACAAAAGTTGCGTCTTCGGGTTGAACCGGCCGCATTTCCCAATCGACCTGCGCCCGACTGGCGATCACGTTGTGGGCGACCCCGCCGTTCAGCGCACCGACGTTAAGGGTGGTCCAGGGTGGTTCAAACCGGCTGGACTTTGGCACACGCGCCTTCAATTCTGTCCTCAATTCAAGCAGGCGCGCGACGTAACGCGCTGCATATTCGACGGCGTTCACGCCAGCGTCGGGCGACGATCCGTGCCCTTCGAGGCCGTGAAAGTGCGTGGAATATTCGTAGCAGCCTTTGTGGCCTTCGATGATCCGCATTTCCGTTGGCTCGCCGATGATGGCAATCGACGGGCGGACATCTTTGTCCCTTAATTCGTTGGCCAGACGGCTGGCCCCGATACAGCCTGTTTCTTCGTCGTAAGTGAAAGAAAAATGCACTGGCCGAGTGGACACGCGGTCTTTGAACGCAGGTGCTTTGGTGAGAACGGCGGCGATAAATCCCTTCATATCGCAGGCGCCGCGGCCATAGAGCCGGTCGTCTTTTGCAACCATTTCAAAAGGATCAGAAGCCCAATTCTGATCGGTGACGGGCACGACGTCGGTATGACCGGAGAGAAGGATGCCGCCGACGGTATCAGGACCCAGCGTTGCGAATAGATTGGCTTTTTTGCCGGTGTCGTCGTGAAAAAGGTCGATACGCGCGCCCAAATCCCCCAGGCGGTCTGCAAGGTAACCGATCATGTCGAGGTTGCTGTCGGCGGAAACCGTGGGAAAGGCGATCAGATCACCCAGGATGTCGCGGGTTTGCGCCAGATCGCTCATGCGTCAGTCCTTCACGAAAAGCGTTCGCTCGACCGAACAAAGTGCTTCAGCCGGGCCACTTTCCTTAATCAAGATCGTCTCGGTCGTCTCCAGCCCCCAATCGTCCATCCAAAGACCGGGCATGAAGTGGAACGTCATCCCCGACTCGAGCACGGATGTATCGCTTGGACGGATCGAGATCGTACGCTCGCCCCAATCGGGCGGGTAGCTGAGGCCGATGGGATAGCCGCACCTTTCGCCTCGTTTGATGCCGACCTTTGCCAATTCGGCGTTGAGTGCATTGGCAATATCGCAAGCCCGATTGCCCGGTTTGGCCGCTTCGATCCCTGCGTCGAGACCTGCTGCAAGCGCCTTGGACGCATCGAGCAGCATCTGCGGCGCCGGGCCGAGGTGTACGGTTCGACACAGCGGGGCGTGGTAACGCCGATAACACCCTGAAAGTTCAAAAAAAGTCGCCTCGCCCTCGCGTAGCATGTCGCCATTCCAGGTCAGATGCGGCGCAGCGGCATCGGTACCCGAAGGAGCCAGCGGGATGATTGCCGGGTAGTCACCCCAAGCGTCGTCGACGCCGTAATAGGCGGCCTGGACGACATCCCCGATGAGTTCATTTTTCTTCAGCCCTGGTTCCGCCTTTTCGATAGCGAGACGCGTGATCTTTTCACTGATCCCGGCCGCCTTTCGGATAAAAGCAATCTCTTCACCGGATTTGACGCCGCGCTGCCAGTTCACCAACGCGGTCGCGTCAACAAGCGTCGCGTCCGGCAGGTTGGCGTTCAGCACAGCGTGGGCTTTTGCCGAGTAGTAATAATTCTCCATCTCGACACCGATGCGCACATTTCCCAACCCAAGGTCGCGCAATTTCTGCGCAAGGTCCTCCATTGGGTGCGCGGTCGTGGATTGGACATAATCGTCCGAATAGCCGGTGATATTTGCGTTATCCATCCATACGGATCGGCGGGCCCCGTTGGTGTCCTGTTGGCGACCCCACCAAATCGGGTCGCTGTCACTTGGCAGAATGACGCCCTGATGGACGTAGAACGACCAGCCATCGTAACCGGTGAGCCAGGCTTGGTTCGAAGGGTCAGTTGCAAAAAGAACATCTATCCCGGCGCGGTCCATTGCTGTGCGGGTTTTTTCGATCCGTCGGCGATACTCGTCGGCGGTGAACGGGGCGTTTTCTATGGGCATGTAATCTTCGTGTCGCTCCGACAATGGGCTGATCCTGAACGTGCTGCGGAACCTTGCGCGGCGTCAACCAAGAACAGTCCCGCGGCGGAACTCATCTTGGTGGCGGGCAACAAAAAACGGCCCCGAATCCGGGGCCGCTGGGCTGATAGTTTTGCGCCGGTTATTCGCCGGCGATCCTCTGTCCGGGATTGAATTTGGTGTCTTCGGCGACCGCAAATTGGCCGCGCTGCAGTTTCTGGATCTTTCCTTGCCGCAGCAGTTGCCCGAACGTCCGCAATCCGGTTTCCCGCGAGAGTGTGAGCGCGGGGTCAACGCGGGCGACGCGCTTCATGATGTCGGGCCGCGAGAAGTGCGGCTCGCCTTCGATGAAAGCTGAGTATGCCGCGGCGGCTTCCAGCAAATCGGGCAACTCGGTTGCGCCCATTTTGGTCGCGAATTCGCGAAAGCTTGCCGCTTCACTTGCATCTTCGGCGGCTGCTTCTACGCTTTGCGGTTTGACATCGGCCTTAGGCGCTTCGTCTTCAACCAAATCGACGCGCTGCGACGACACCAAGACAAGCGGTGCCGACTGCGGGCCGTTTTCGGCAGGCTTGGACACCCCGTTCGATGGTTTGCGCGTTATCGCCTGGTCGAGATCCTTGCGATAGGGTGTCTGTTCTTGGGCGTCGCTGACTTCGCGCGTGATTATCTTAGTGAATACGCGATCCGCTTTTGTGGCGGCGACGGCCGCGCGCATCTGGCTGATTACGCGCCGCCGACGGATGCCTTCGTCGTCTTTTAGCTGATTATCTGTCTCATCCAGCAGGCGGCCCACGTCGCTTTCGGCGTCGTGGATCGGAGCGAGTGGAGCAGATGTGCGCGGCTGCGGATATTCGGCTTGCGCGTCATCGGCATCCAGGTCTTCTTCCTGCGCGTGTGCTTGTGCTTCGTCGGCAGGAGCTTCTGCAGCTGCTTCTTCTGACGCATCGGAATCGTCTTCGCCAAGGCTGTCTGAGTCAGCGTCTGCGCCGCCGGCAATGATTTTCCCGATTGATGCGACGATTGCGGCGTCATCTTCGGCTGACGTTTCGACGTCGTCGGGCGTCTCCTCGTCAATCAGGTTGGTTTCGACTTTGGCATCGTCCTCCTGCGGAACGTCATCCGCATCGGCGGCATCGATGTGCTCGTCAATCGAATCGAAGGCGTTGCTTGGCGCGGACTCATCCTGGCCAATTTCGGCGTCGCCAGTTTCCGATGCGACATTGGCAATCTCGGACGAGTCTGCCTCAGGCTCATCATCGGCGTCGGAATCAGACAGCGGGCTGGCGGTACTTTTCGCGTGATCATCCTCAGGCGACGCGTCATCTGGCTCCGGTTGATCGACTTCGTCGTCGTCTTCAAATTCGTCTACGAGATCGGCGGTAATTGATGCGATTGTATCGGTCGTCGCCCGGCTGCGGATGCGCTCCTCGGGATCGACGCCGGCGTCGTCAGTATCGATTTCGGAGTCAACTTCGTCGGTTGGGGGCGCGCTGACTGGTTCTTGCTGGTCCTCTTGTTCGATCGACTTAGAGACAACGGCGCGGATGCGTCGAAGTTTATCTGCGACCGTTTCAACCGGTGTCGCATCTTCCACGGGAGTGGCTTCACTGTCTACGGTCAGGACATCTTCAGGTTCATCCGCCATCAGGTACTCGTCGTCAAAGGCCAGCGGACCGCTGTCGAGCGTTTCTGCTTCTTCGACTTCTGGCTCGGCCGCAGGTGCGGGAGCGGGAGCCGGAGCGACCGGTGCATCGGCGGCCTCGGTCACCTGACGCAGCTCGACGCCGGTTTCGCTGACGCGGGCTTCGACCCGGCGTTGAACCTCTTTCTGCGCGATGTTTTGCAGCATCTCGACGTCCGGCGTCGGCGGTTCAGCACCGAAGTAGCGATCATCGGCGGCAAGATCGCGAAAATATTCGGCGATCCCGCGCATGGTTCCAAATGGATCGTCGAAGCCTTCCAGCGTACAGCTAAATGTGCCGTAGGACACTGTGAGTATCTTATTCGAACCAGTCATCGTCGGGTCGCTTTCTTTCTAATCCAGCAACTGTCTGTTTACCAAGAACGGGGACGGAAATAGGAACGCTCCTAAGGAATTGAAGGGATATTTTCGGGTCAGAATTGTGGCGCGGCAGCTAGTTTGGGATATTCGGGCATGGAAAACGACAGAGTTCAATCCCAGATTGGCGTAACAATGGTTGGCGCAGGGCATCCTAGAGCCGAAATCATTGACGAAACATTGAAATTGGCTCCGACGCTTGTGGCGGCCGATGGCGGGGCGGATTTCGCATTGGGCGTTGGGTTGCGGCCGATTGCGGTCATTGGCGACCTCGATTCGCTTTCCGAGCAGGCGAAGGAGGTGATTGAACCGTCGCGTGTCTTTGCGATTCCCGAACAGGAAACGACTGATTTCGAGAAGTGTCTGGCGCGAATCGATGCCCCCTTCGTCCTTGCGGTTGGATTTGCGTCCGGGCGACTTGACCACACGCTTGCAGCAATGTCCGTCCTGGCGCGGGGCATTGGGCCACGAACCGTTCTTGTCGGTGACACAGATATCGCGTTTGCCGTGGCCGATCGGATCCAACTTGATCTGGAGCCGGAGACGCGCGTGTCACTTTTCCCGATGGCAAATGTTGTGGGGCGCGCAGAGGGTCTGGTCTGGCCAATCGACGGGATCGAATTCCGCCCGTCGGGGGCGATTGGGACATCCAACCGCGCAACCGGCCCGGTGACACTGGAGTTCGAGCAACCTGGGATGATCGTTATTCTGCCGCGGGAGGTGCTTGATCGGGTGTTGCCCGTGGTTGCCGGCTGATCGCCAGTCCATACTCAAAAACTGTTGAAGGTCACTGATTCCACAGTAGCATCCCCATCTTGCGATAAAATGAGTTCTGCAGTGCAGCTACTATCCTTACTTATCAAATATTCTGTCCGGAACCCTAGGTCTGGGCGTGTCCTAGTAACTTGTACACCATCCACCTCATTCAATGCGTATTCGCATTGCATCGGTTTCTCGTGGTGTGAATTAATTGCACGACCTATTGCCTCAATATTATCAATG
>CAJHYP010000170.1_pt1 | contig 22583 bp, 24 predicted proteins | sample 9198731 | NCBI WGS metagenome assembly CAJHYP01 (sample SAMEA7708363, study PRJEB35096) | sediment metagenome | biome: marine neritic benthic zone biome [ENVO:01000025]; feature: sediment [ENVO:00002007]; material: shallow marine sediment [ENVO:03000034] sea grass bed [ENVO_01000059] ...
CAGCTCGCAGTTTCTTCGTCAGGCGTTCGGCACCGTGTTTGGTTCGGGCAAATACCAGCGACCGCTCGCCTGTATGACCGGTCAATAGCCGGACAAGAAGGTCGGCTTTCTCGTCCTGGGCCACGAAATGGACTGATTGTGTGATTTTATCGGCAGGGACCCCGGGGCGGGCAACTTCGACCACACCGGATCGGTCAGAAACTGCCGAGAGAGGTCGGCCATCAGCTTTGGCATGGTGGCTGAAAACATCATCGTCTGCCGGTCTTTCGGCAAAAGCGGCGCAATTCGCCGCAGTGCATGAATAAATCCCATATCGAGCATCTGGTCGGCCTCATCCAGCACCAGAAAACGGGTTTGATCCAGCCGAACGGCTTTGCGATCCAGCAAGTCGATCAGCCGCCCAGGCGTTGCAATCAGCAAGTCGGCGCCGCGTCGCATCGTGTCAATCTGCCGGTTGATCGACATTCCGCCGACAACGACCGCCACTTTCAGGTGGCTGCCACGTGTATACGAGGCCAACGCGTCGGCGATCTGCTTGGCGAGCTCGCGGGTCGGTGCAAGGATCAGGCTTGCGGCGGTCTTTGCCTCGAGTGCGACGCCGCGCGACATGAGTGTGTTGATCAATGGCAATCCAAAGGCGGCAGTCTTGCCTGTGCCGGTCTGGGCCAATCCCAAGACGTCCCGCCCGTTCATAGCGTGCGGAATGGCCTGGCGCTGAATTGGCGTGGGGCTAACAATGCCTTGTGCTTTCAGCTGTTTAATTACACGGGGCTGAAGCCCCAGCATTTCAAATTCCATAAAATCCTTTCGGCGAGCCATCGGCCCGCGCGTTGTGAAACCCGAACGCTGGTTCAGCGCCGGGGGTGACGGTCAGAGTGCGCCGGCCCGTTGTGGGCGGTGCTGCCTCCTCGCGTGATGTCGGAAACGGTGAACGCACGTTCGGGTCCAATTGTCGGACATCTGCTCACGCGGCAGAACGTTTGCGCTCCGGGGAGCACATCGTTGGTCACGACTATGAAGTCAAGGACTGACACTGCATGCAGGTATTCAGCTTCTCGGTGTGTCGTTGCCGTGGAGCATTCTGTAGGTCTGTTTTGCCCGCACTGTGGTCCTTGCCTCGGTTACGGCTAACGTCCGCTATCGGAAAAAGCGGCCGTCGCCGTCGCAACCTGTTAATAGGTCTTGACCCTAGGCTTTTTTCGAATGTCTCTTGGACCGCCGGCGGTAAATTCGAAGCAAAACAAGGACCATAAGCAAGCTCATTGAAGCTGTAGTGAATCCAGACTTGAGCACGGAGTATCCGCTCGCGCGGCTCACCATCTCCGCAGTCAGGTTCTGTGTCCCACTGTGAAGCATTACCGCAACAGCAAGATTCTCCAGATAGTCGAAAACCATAACGCACACTGGAAGCAGCAATGCGAGCAGAGCCAGCTTTTTGCGTGGAAGAAGCAACAGAAACGCCCACATCGTCGTGATCGCAAGCAAGGCCGGGTAAGCAATGTCGAGCCTGTGTTGAACCGACAGATAGAATATGCGGCCTTCGTCAGTTAGTGCTGAGAGGAAAGCTTCCGATTCCTGGAAGTCGTAGCCTGTTGGACGCAGATCGAACATCCGAAGCCCGTTCGCATGCCCCGAGATTGTCGGCGCGGACCAAGCGACAATGGTGATGTAGACTGCGACTGTCGCAAACACCGTGAACCAAAAGGCCCGCTTCAAACTCTTCGATCCGATATTCACTGCGATCACCGAGGCCCTCTCACGAGATTTTTGATTGCTTCACAGACTAAACTGAATTGTCAGAAAAAACACTGATGCGCCTTGCCTCCCCCAATCCCATCTCGGATTAGGATAAACTCACTGTGTTGCTTGGGAATACGGCAAGCAGTCATTTCCAAAACCAGCCCAAATCCGCAATTCAACCATTGCAAACCAGATTAATCTGACAATGCCCTCACCGTTGTAATCGCAATCAGAACAGATTGAGGGGTACTATTCCAAACCTGACTAAGCACAGCAAGATTGGCTACTTTGGACTCCCGAATGTCCGTTGTGTCCGCGAAGCAGACGTTCAACTGACCCTTGGGTGCTGCCACGCAGCGAATGACTGCTTCGAGCCCAGAGCGGGCTCTTTTTTGGGCGGTCGCTGTTCCGATTTCGGACTACAGGCATTTCGTCTCGCAGATTTCCCAATGAAGTGTCATGAAACTAAGGATTCCAATTACTGAGATCGGTCTGTCGCAGCGAAGTTAAAGGAAGATGTGGCGCCAACGCACGCGGCGAGCGCATGGCGCCTCCTCGCAAATCGTCAGTTCCCATCATTTTCCGAGATTACCTGGGTGTCTAGACGTTCGGCATATCGTCACCGCGCCCGCCAGGTGTCATGTCCAGCACGCCCCAGAGTGGCCACGCCAAATCGAAATGACGCGGGTGCCCAGTTTTCTCGAACGGATGAAAGCTCAACTCCGAATTCCAGAAATGATTGACCTTATTGCCGGAACGCCGAAAGACATTCACGTTGGTCATCTGCCTGCCGTCGATCTCGCCATAGTAGTCGATGCCATAGGTGTTGTTCTTCCACGACAAAAGCCGCAGATTCTTCCAATCGCGGGACTTTGCGTAGTCATTGATTTCCTCGATATCGTGCTTCGCGACGACCGCTGTGCTGATTACTCTGTCGATCTGAGGCATCTGGCCGTTTAAGCCGTCGAGTAGCGACGCACAACCGGTACACGGAGCATCCATCGAAGGCGCGTGCATGAAGCTGTAGATGAAGAGCGTGTCCTGACCATCGTTGAAGAGATCAGAAAGTTTCGTCTCAACCACCTTGCCATCGACAAGTTCCTCAAAGACGTAATTCTCTTTCAACGCTCCGCCGTCGGGCAGGTTGCGGCGTTGCGCGGCCAAATTCTCGATTTGAGCCCGCAATTCTTTCTCAGCTTCGAGGAGTTCATTCCGCGCCTCGCGATACGCGTCTGACTCGTTCGGAATTCTGATTTCAGTCACAGTAAACTCCTCTGAGTTGCTCCGCTTCATTTCCAAATAGAACCCCACGGAACCCCAACCGCAAGATCGCAATTAATCGATACAAGGTTGCATTAGGGAAGCGCCGACAATCGGCGAGTGTCCCCGCGAGCGAAACTCAGCTCTGTAAGCACTGCGGTCAGACGGCTTTGCGAAATGCTGCGAAATGCACGAAAGGCCGGTCCGGTGAAGGTGTCGCGGGGTCGGTCAATAAGATGAACGGCGGTCAGAGCTGATCCCGCTCCGCCAATACAGAAAGGCATTTCCGTTAGCTTGGTGACAGGTCGACAACAACTGGCCGGTGGTCCGATGGCATCAAGTCACGATGCCTTAGGGTTCCATCATCTTCCAAAACCTGCGCTTCGAACTCTTCGACAGCAACTCGCCCGACCCAGTTGAATGCTTCGGTCACACTTCGGCTCAAGCCGATATGGTCGATAACTAGTTCCTTTTCCACTCCAGCAATGAAGTCGAAGAACTTCGCGGTGAAATCTGTCGAGGTGCCGTTCAACAGCACGTGAGTCAGTTGTTTCTCTCGGTGGAAGATCGATCCAAATACGCGGTCGACAACGGAATGTGTCAGGAAGTTCTCCTCAAAGAAATCCAAACCGGGTCCGTCATTTAAATCGCCGCAAACGATAATTTTAGCTGTTGAGTTCTCCTCTAGGATTCGATCCATGAATGCACGAAGTCGGTAGGCCTCACCGCTTATCCTTCGGCGCGCGACGAGCGATTTCGAAAAATACTCTAGGCGGTCTTGCCCGCCGGCTTCGAACAAACTTCTCCCATCGTTTACAAATTTCGACTTCAGATGATTGTTGATCAGCGTGAAGGTCTCGCCGTGGGCCTTGAAAGTGCAGACCTGCGGTACCCGTGCGAAGGGGACCTCTTCGAGCTCAAGGTCTGCGTTGGTGTCGGCTGTAAATGGGCCGTCGAGCACGATGTCGCCTACAGTGCTCACTCCATCCGCGAAATCGCTGATGCCGCTTCCTTGGCGCGAGACGACAAGGAGCGCCTGGGCGCCGCCTTCACCCCGCAGCACCTGCCAATTCCCCCCGACTAAATCCAAAAGAAACTGTCGAATTTCAGGGAACCCTGGGCCTTCCTGAATGGTAATAATGTCTGGGTCGACGGACTTTATGACCTCTGCGACCCTAGATGCCAATTCTGGCACGTTTGCAATTGCGGGAGAGAACGAACTTCCCGCGAAAGACGAGCGCATAACCGGTGGTTCCTGGGTTCCGCCCTCCCACCAGCTGTTCATGTGCTCAATGTTCCAATTCATCAACCGCACAGCGGACCTCCCGAACTCAGTCTACCACAATCTCGATGAGAATTGATGCGCCGACTTCTTCCAAGCTGCGTCTAGCCTTACCGACTACGGTCACTTCCGCTTCGGCCCGAGCTGGGCCTCAGCCATGGCCATTCTCGATGTCGGGCCGGACCGCATGCTGTCGTCTGTTTGGAATTGGTGAGCGACCGCTTTGTCCGCTGAGCAGACATTGGAAGCCAACCTTTTGGTGCACTTGCAGTGAACGGCGGCTTTGTCCGCAAAGCGGTCATTGGGAAGACTTAGCCGAATGTCGGCTTCGAGCCCAAAGTGGTCGTACAAACGCTCTTCCAATGCCGCCCTGCAGCGAACGGCGGTTCTGTCCGCCGAGCAGTCCTTCGCGAGATTCCGGCCAGCGTGCGCTTTTTGCGGAAGCGGTCCTTCGGGGCTGGAACTTCGATTCGACGACAACGAACGGCCGGCCAGAGCGACACACCAGTCATCTGACCAAAAGACTCAGATAAAGGCAACGAGTCCAGTCCAACCAATGCTGCGTGACCGTCGAACGGAAGCGAAGCGCCAAAAAGCCGACATCGCGCGTGGATTAACCGCACATGGGCCAAATCACTCGTTCAACAATCTGGCACATGCGCCAACGAGAAAAGCCGTGGTCAAGCCAAACATCAGCACTCCGCAGACCGATCCCATCGCACCGAATACCCGGAAATCCGGAGCCAGCGTGATGTCGCCGTAGCCGAGCGTGCTGTAGGTCACCAGAGCGAAATAGATCGGTGCCTCGTAGCCGGGCAGCGCGCCGAAGCCTCAGAATGCAAGTGCCCAGAGGTAGATTTGGATGGTGTGCGCGAAGAGGAAGAGCAGGAGCAGTGCGCCGAGTGCAATGCTTGTCGTGCGGACGAGGGAACCGGGTAGGAATGGTTTCGTGCGGCGCAACTCCCGAACGGTCAGTGCTGCACAAGTTATATGGATCGCGGCACAGACCAGGATCGTAGCGCTGCCCGGCTACGATCTGAAGCGCGACCTGCATGTGGGCCAACGGCTCATTGGATCAGGCAGCACGGGTGCGCGCGGCGCCACTTAAGAACAACCGACAGAGCGGTGGTACGAAGAGTAGAGTCAGTGGCGAGGCCAGAAGCAGCCCGCCGATCATCAACGCTGCCATGGGCTCGAACAGCGCCCCGCCAAAGAGCGCCATTGGGATGAGCCCGAGGACCGTTGTCAGCGAAGTCAGCAAAACGGGGTTCAGACGCTTTTTCGCGGCGGTGACGATGGCGTCGTCAAGGGGCATGTCGCGGCGTTCGATATCGATCTGGTCGATCAGCACGATGGCATTGTTGATGATGATCCCCATCAGAGAGATCAGTCCGAGGATCGCAAAGAACGACAGCGGCTGCCCGGTGATCAGCAGGGCCAGTGGCGCCCCCACCAGGATCAGCGGTATCGTCAGGAAAGTGATCGCGACGCGGCGGACAGAATTGAATTGGAACATTAGCGCTGCAACCATCACGACCAGCGCATAGGGCATGCCGGCGACCAGATCGGCGTTCGCCTCTGCCGCGTCAGCGCTTTCGCCGCCGATTGCGACGTTGTATCCTGGGCCAAGGTCCAAAGCCTCCAGTGTCGGCGCGATCAGTGCTTCCACTTCAGCGGCCGCCAGAGTGTTGCTCTTGCCCGAGACGGTGATCTGCCGCACCTGGTTTTCACGACGCAACTGCGACAAAGTCAGCCGTGGTTGGAACCGCGCGACTTGGTCAAGCGAAATCAGGCCCGCATCGGTCGGGATCGTCAGGTTTGCCAGGTCCTCCAAGCTGTCGCGGAACACCTCTTGAGCGCGCACGACGATGGGAATCCGGTCCGTGCCGTCGCGGAACACTGAGTATTCCGCCCCCGAGAAATACGCCTGCATCACATTCGAAATGTCGCTGGAAGTGACGCCTAGCTCGCGCGCTTTTTCCTGCAGCACGTCGATGCCGACCGTCAAGCTTTTGTTGCCCCAGTCGTTCGAGTTCAACACCAAACCCGGCACGGCGTCGAACGCGGCCTCGACGTGTGCGGCGGCAGACAGCAGCGTGTCGGCATCCGGCCCAGTGATCTGCACCTCGACGATCCCGGACTCGCTGCCGCCCATCGAAAGGCGGGTGATGCGGCCCCGAACGGCGGGGTGGTTGGCGATCAGATGGCGGCGGGAGCGCTCCGCGGCAGCGACGGTGCCGTCAAAACCACGGGTATTGACGACGAAAAAGGCGCTGGCGGGGTCGCTGTCGGCAGGTGGCAGGGCCAAGTAAAAGCGTGGGCCGCCATGGCCGACGAACAGCGTGGTATTGGCGACTTCCGGGTTGGCATCGGTGTCGCGCAGCCAGGCATCGATGGCCAGAGCTTCGTCGCGGGTAGCGGTGATCGAACTGCCCTTGGGCAGATCGATATAAACAAGGAACTCAGCGCGTTCCGACAGCGGGAACATCTCAGACTTGAGCTGTCCAAAAATGGTGATACCAAAGAACACCAACAGATAGCACATCGCGACCACCGGGATGCCCAGCTGTAGACTGCGCCGGATCAGTCCGCCATAGGCGCGTTCCAGCAGCCCCTCGCGCGCGTCTTTCTGTGGCTTAGGACGCAACAGCGCCGCGGCGAGGAACGGCAGGATGTAATGCGCAGTCAGCCACGACCCCGCCAGCATCAGCGCCACGACCGCACCCAATGAGAACGCGAATTCGCCGGTGGTGCCCTCAAGGATCAGCATCGGCAGAAAGGCTGAGACGGTGGTGATCGACGCCACAGCAAGCGGCACGAAGAACTGCCCGCCCGCGCCAATCGCGGCCTCGCTGGGCGTGGTGCCCTCGTTGATGCGACGGTCGATATCCTCGACCACGACCAAGCCGTTGTCGACGAGAAGACCTAGCGAGATGATTACCGCGGCGATGGAAATCTGTTCCAGGTCTATGCCCCATTGCGACATGCCGAGCAGCGCGAATGTCACTGTAAAGGGCACGATGCTGGCGATGACAAGTGCCGGCCTGAGCCCGAGGAATATAAACATCACCACAAGAACAACCGCGAAGGTCTGCGCCACATTTGACAGGGCGGCGTTGATCGACAGACTGACGTTGGTCTCTTGGAAGGTCGAGAGGTTAAAGGCGATGCCGATGGTTTGGGTCTGCTCCAGCCGGGTGATTTCGGCCGCCAGGATTCGCCCCAGCTTTTGGATGTCGCGATCGTCGGACATTTCGACGCTGACCAGCACCGCGGGTTGGCCATTGAAATAGACCGGCTGCTGAGGCGGATCGACATAGTCGCGCCGCACGGTCATCAGGTCGCGCAGGCGCACGATGTCGCCGGTCGGTAACTGGGTTAGTACGCTGCCGATATCATCCAGAGAGCCGAGATTGCCGTTGGCCTCCAATACAATGTTTGTGCCTGCAGCGTCGATGCGGCCGGCAGGCAGGATGACGTTCTGGTCGTCCAGATCGCTTAGAAGCTGCGGCAGCTGAATACCAACGGCGGCAAGGCGGCGGCTGTCAATTTCCAGCCAGATGCGCTCTTCTTGGTCACCTGAAAGGCTCACCTTAGTAATGCCGTCCACCGCGTAAAGCCCGGTCTGCAATTCCTCCGCCGCGTCCCGGATTTCGGCGTAGGAAAACCCGTCGCCGGTGACAGCGACGGTCGCCACCGCCACGTCGCCGTAATTGGTGTTTACGAGGGGGCCAAATGCGCCCTCCGGTAAGTCGCCCGCGCTGTCCTCCATTTTGGTACGGATGTCCGAGAACACGCGGTCCAACTCATCCGCAGGCACGCCATCGTCTACCGTCACGTTCAACTGCGCGCGCCCCGTGGTCACCAGCGTAGCGATTTCATCAACCTCACCGATCTCGCGCGCCGCGCGTTCCAGCGGAACGGCAATCAGGTCCTCGACCCGTTCGGGCGACATGCCCGGGAATTGTGCCGACACGATCACGGTGCGGATGGTGATGGCAGGGTTTTCGCGTTTCGGCAGCGCCAGATAGGCCAGCGCGCCGATCGCGATCAGACCCACCATGATCAGAAGTGTGAAGCGGGATTTCTCGATCCCGAACCGGGCAAGGCCATCCACGCGACTAGCCCTTGGGTCCCAGGAGCTTGACCTCCTGCCCTTCCTTCAGGAATGACACACCTGCCGAGGCGACCAAATCACCGGGCACCAGCCCATCGACCACCACCACCATATTCTCGCGAATGCCGCGCACTGACACGACCTGCCGTTTCACTGTCGATGTGCCGGGGTCAAAGACGTAAACGCCAGCCTGCGCCGGGGTTTGCGCATCGCCGGGGCTGCCGCTCAGCCCATCCTTGATCAGCGCCGCAATCGGGATCGGATACCCCTCACGCTCCGGCAGAGGAAACTCAATAGCCGCCTCTACCGCCATTCCAGCCTTTAACAGCGGGTGAGAGTCCTTCAATCGAAGCACTATGGGAAAACTGGAAACCGCATCTGCGCGCGATCCAATTTCACTTACCGTTGCAGCCAGGGTGATATCGGGCCGGTCGGCCAACCGAATGGTCGCTTCTTTACCGACGACCAGTTCGCTTACCGCGTCGAAGCTGACCGAGAACGACACTTCGAATTCGTCGGGCGAATAGATCGTCGCGATCGGCGCGCCGGCCCCAACGGTCGCGAAGGAAGTGGCATCGACCGAGTTGACGATGCCGCCGAAGGGTGCGCGCAGCACTGCCTTGTCCCGGTTTTCCAGCGCGGATTCGAGCGATTTCTGTGCCTGTACCAGAACCGCGGCGGCGGAATCGGCTTGGGCCTGAGCGTCGTCCACGGTCACCCGAGTTGTCGTTCCGCGGTCCAGCAGTTCCTTCTGCCGCGCCAGGGTGTCGGCGGCGCTCTTTGCCGACGCACGTGCTTGTGTGACGGCGGCCTCGGCGGTTTCGACCTGCAGGCGCAATGTTTCCGGGTCAAGCCGCGAGACAACGTCGCCCTTGGTCAACTTCTGGCCGACATCGAGATCGAATTCGGCCAGCCGCCCGCCAATCTCGAAAGACAGAACGGTCAAATCCGAAGGCTCCAATACCCCAGGAAACCGCCGCGTTTGGGACCGTTCGACCTCAGCGACCTCATGCACCTTGAGGCCTCGGATGACCGGTTCGGGCGCTGCTACTTCCTCCCTACAGGAAACGAGCAGAGTGACCGCGAGAATTGCAAAGACCCATGGGCGCATCGGCTGAAACCATTTCGATTTTGGAAAAATGATATCTACAAACCGCATTTTTGTCTAACTTAGATAACCCAGGAACTTGCCCGTAATACAACCCTAGAGCCCGCTTAGCATCTGTTCTGAGAGGCCGCTGCCGAGCCGACACGCAGGAGCACAGGCACGACATCAGCGTATAGCGCTTCCCCAATTTACAGGCACAAACCGCGCCGGGTTGAAATACACTGCCTCAGCAGCGATCAAAGCTTGGCAGCCACCCTTTAAAACGGGTCGCCGAAAATACGCCTTTGTCGCTAATTCGTCGAGATGCGTCAAAAACCAGCCGTGGGACCCGTTAAGGTCAACGGCAGCAAAATCCCGCGGAGCAGTCATTGGGCGAATTTGGACGAATGACTGCCCTCAGCGGCAGCCCAAAACGGACGCAAACACTAGCGCCGTGGGCGCCACGCCATTTTCATGTAAATGTCACCTGCCTTCAGCTCATCGATCATCTGATTGAGCCGCTTTGACTTGGTCTCTTCGCGCTTGGCACGACAAATCCAACCGAGGTAATCGTTGCGCTGATACCAGGGGCGTTGGTCATAGCGATTTCTTAGTCCATGGGTTTTAAGAGCCGCACGGACGAATTCCGGCATTGGGTTCGCTGGTCGCTTCAAGTTACCTCCCGCGTCGTTCGCAGAGTGTATGACAAGTGGCCGATGCGAGCCGAAGTGTTTACGGTCAGTCGAGATGAGAAAGGATGTTCAGGAGCTTCCCGGTTGGATCTAACAGGAAAAAGCGCCTGACACCCCACGGTTCGTCTGTCAGCTCATATGTAATCTTGTGGCCTAGCCGTTTTGCGCGCTGATAGACGGCATCAACATCATCGACCTCGATTGATGCGTCGGGAACTGGAGTCCCTGAACCACCTTCAGAAGCGATGCTGATTTGAACTGGAGCGGTCATGCCAGATGACAAAGTCACGATCCAACCATGATCCATAACAACTTCAAAATCGAACAAATCAGCGTAGAAAGTCCTGACATCATCGACACAACTAGCTGAAACATCGAAAACCACGCGCTTCACGGCCATTGGTTGACTCCCAGTAGTGTCGACACCGTACCACTGGTTCAATTCGATGTCTCCTCCGTCCGAAGAGCAGTCATTGGAAGCCCATCTTTTAGTGCACTTGCAGCGAACGGCAGCTTTGAGCCCATAGCGGACATTTCCCGATAACTAAGCGTGCAAGCGCAGAAAGTGGGCAGACGAAGCTGACCCCAAAGGACATTCAGCATTGCCGCCAATAAAGCGGCCATTGATTGCGCTCTCAGCAAATTTCATGGCCTCCATGACCGATTTGCGGACAATTCTGGCCCTCGTTCAATCAGGCTCGAAATCGCGAGTAAGGCCCAAAGCCGAACGGCTAACTGAAGGTGCCACAGAATTTCTGACGCGGTGGATGGAGCAACCGACAGATGCACGGCTCGGAGTTCCATTGGCCGGGGCGCTCATACCAAGGACTTCACATCTCAACACGCCAGTACGCCAAGCTGGTGCGCGAACGGGTCAATTCGATTTGTTTGGAACGATAGCCGTGACATGAACGCGGCTGTCGCAACATGAGATCACCAAAGAGCGAGAGTGCTGGCCCAATTCGGCAAGGTGCTTGTACCAGGAATTGTTTTCCTCATAAGCAGTCGCCTGCCAGCCCTTGTAGCGCTGGATCAGACTGGCCGGAACAGGCTTTGCATATTGCATATCAGATTTTCGTCCCGCTGATTGCTAGATGAAAGCTCTCCGAAAACCGTTGCTTCCGGAGAGCTGATACTAACGTCGAGAACCGGGTATCAATCGCCTTCTGCGACGCCTTCAGCACGGGCTTTGGCACGACGCGCGCGATAGCTTGGCAGAAGCACCAGGATACCGGCAATTACTAGAAGCGCCAGTGTCATCGGGCGCTCCCAAATAAAGCCAACGCCGTCATATAGCTGCATGGAGCGCGAGAAATTGTCCTCCAGCATACCGCCCAGGATAAACCCGATCAGCAAAGGTGCCAGCGGGTAGTCGGCAAATTTCAACGCTGTCGCGCAGATACCGAAACCAACCAGAAGCAACAGCTCGGTCGCGTTGTTCTGACCGATATAGGCCCCCATCAATGTGAAGAAGAGAATGAAGGGGATCAGGTAGTTGCGTGGCACTGATAGCACCTTGGCGATATAAGGAATCAACGGCAGGTTAAGGATCAGCAACACCAGGTTGCCGATGAACATCGACATGATCACGGCCCAGAAAATCTGGGGCTCATCGATCATCAGTCGCGGACCTGGAGTGACGTTCAGCGCAAGCAAAGCCCCGAGCAGAATAGCCGTCGTACCCGAACCGGGGATGCCAAGGGTCAGGAGTGGAACGAATGAGCCAGTGCAGGCTGCGTTGTTGGCCGTTTCCGGTGCAGCCAGGCCCTTGATTGATCCTTTGCCAAACTCGTCTTGCTCCTCTTTGGTTGCGATATTTCTTTCAACGGCATAGCCTAGGAAACTGGCGATCGTGGCACCGGCGCCCGGCAGAACACCAATGAAAAACCCCTGGATCGACTGACGCCCCACGACCGGCGCAATCGCCTTGGCCTCCGCTCGGTTGATCCGCAGATCCTTGATTTCACCACCGTCGCCCCCGAACTCTTTCGGCTTCAGCACCAGAAACAGCGCCTCGGGCAACGCGAACATCGCCATCGCCAGCGTGATGAAGCCAAAGCCGGATTGAAGATCCATGATGCCCATGGTGAAGCGCGGCAGGTTGAATAAGGCGCCCTCGCCGACGGTCGCCATGATCAGGCCAAGAAGCGTCATCAGCAGAGCTTTGGCCACCTGGCCGGTTCCGGCAAAAGCGGCAATCGCAGACAGGCCGACGACCATCAAAGCAAAATATTCGGCCGAATGGAACAGCAGGGCGACCGACGACAAAGCCGGGGCAAAGACCATCAGCAAGAGGGCCCCAATGAACCCCCCGGCAAAGCTGGAGACTGCGGCAATCGTGAGCGCCTTGCCGGCCTTGCCTTGCCGAGCCATCGGGTAGCCGTCAAAGCTACTCGCTACTGTTCCGGCAACCCCCGGCGCGTTCAGCAAAATCGAAGAGGTCGAACCGCCAAAGATCGCGCCGTAGTAGACGCCGGCAAGCAAAATCAGCGCCGCAGACGGGTCACCCATTGAAATCGCCACCGGGATCATGATGGCGATGATCGACATCGGTCCGAGCCCAGGCAGCATGCCGATGAATGTCCCGATCAGACATCCGGCGATCACCATCAGCAGGTTTTGGATAGAAAAGGCCGTTTGCAGACCGATCAGCAGTCCTTCAAGCATGTCAGCCTCCTATGAACCAGGGCAGCGGGCGCATATAAATGCCCAGCACTTGCTGCACGAGATACCAAACGAAACCGGTGGCGACGGCGGCAATCGGCACCATGATGAGCCACTTGCGCTCGCCCAGAATATATGACCCAAGGATCAAGAAACCCGAAGTCGCGATAAGAAATCCGATTGGGCGCAACGACAGCGCGTAAACGACCATTAATCCCAGCAAGAGCAGAGCTTGCCAAAGATGATAGTCACCCAGGCGGCGATAATCGATGTCGCCAATTTTTGGTTCGCCTTTTTCCAGCCCCAGCAAGATTATCGACGATGCGACAATGCTCAAGATAGACAGGACCTTCGGAAACGTGCTTGGCCAGATCGGATTGCGCCGCATAAATGGGGCAAGCTGTGCGTCCATCGTGAACCAGGCAGCGTAACCGTAAATAATGCAAATACCGAGCAATATCAACGCGATCCAACGATCAAGCGCCATTGTCCCCTCCTGTAGTGCGCTGGCAAAGCGGAAACCCGCTTTGCCAGATTAGTTTTAGTGCGTCTTAGAGAAAGCCTAGCTTTTTCATCAGATCGCCGATGACCATTTCTTGGGCTTCCAAGAACGTCAGAAAGTCATCGCCCGAATTGTGGATGTTCACCCAGCCATTGCGGTTGCGTACTTCTTCCCATTCGGGTGTTTCATACATTTTTGCGATTGCGTCCTGATACATGGCCAACTGGTCTTCGGGCAATCCAGGTGCCGCAAAGAACCCACGCCAATTCACAAAGGTCGTATCGATGCCCTGTTCTTTCATGGTCATCGCGTCAGGGGCAGCGGAAACGCGTTCATCAGAGGTAACGCCGATGATTTTGACTTCGCCTGCGTTCGCCAGATCGACAGCTTCGGAAAATCCGGTCGAAAGTGCCGCAATTTCGCCCGAGAGAAGGGCTGCCATCGCTTTGCCGCCAGCGTCATATGGAATGTATTTGACCGCAAGCGCGTCTTTTCCCGCCGACTCCATAACCATGGCCGCAACCAGGTGGTCCATGCCGCCAGGCACAGAGCCACCACCGATGGCCGTGGCCGACGGATCAGCATCATAAGCGGCAAGCAGATCATCCATGGAGTTGATCGGACTGTCTTTGCCAACAACAAGCGCCGCGTAGTCACCGATTGTCCCTGAGACCAATGTCAGGTCGCGGAAGTTGTGTGGGAATACACCCGTTAGCGAGCGGATCACGATCGGGGTCGAATTGACCATCAGCGTGCCATGGTTCGATTCGGCATTTTCAATCAGGAAACCGATGGCCTTACCTCCGCCACCACCTGACATGTTTTCGTATGACGCATTGCCCACGAGGCCCGATTTGGTCAGAGCTTCGCCGGTACCGCGGGCGGTTCCGTCCCAGCCGCCGCCGGCACCGCCGGGAATCAGGAAGTGGATGCTATCAAGCACTTTATGGCCGTCTGCAAACCCTGGAGTCGCAAGCGCCAACGATGCGACTGCCGCAAGAGCAACGCGCCTTGTAAAGTAGAATTTTTTCACGATTTCCTCCCATATTTTCTAATGAAACGTCAGTTCCTGCCGACGTTTCGGACGTGAGGCCTAGATCATAGACACTGAACCTGACATACCCCTGTCACGCAATGAATCTGGCGACCGATTAACTGGATGTGGCGTGACAGGTGTTTGTCAGGTAGCGAATGTACCCTACAATTGCACTCGGTAGGCAGGATCAGGCGCGCGATCTCGGAATGTGAAGATGATGCTACTCTTGTCCGCGAGCAGGTTGTCAAGTCCTGCGACCGAGCAGACACAAAATTGGAGCACAGAATGCGGTTTCTGCTAATCGAAGACAGCAAAAAGTTGTCCAGCGCGATTTCAGAACGTCTCGAGTTGGACGGCCACGTCGTGGATTCGGTAGGCGAAGTCGCAGCCGCCGAGGCGATGCTGTCAACAACCACATACGACATGATTTTGCTGGACCTGTTTTTGCCTGACGGACATGGACGAGACCTCCTGACATCTATTCGTAGAAAAGATAACAACAGCCCGGTCATTGTTATTACGGCCCGTTCCGAACTCACAGACAGGATTGAAACGCTCGACGCTGGCGCGGACGATTTCATTGTAAAGCCTTTTGCTTTTGCCGAGTTAGAGGCTCGTTGCCGCGCGGTTTTGCGCCGCAGGCGCGGAAATGCAACGAACAGGACTGCACTGGGCAACGTCGAATTTGATATGCTGGAAGGCACTCTTAGTGTCGAAGGCAGATCAACCTCACTGCGCAATCAGGAACTTCGCCTATTCGAAGCACTGTTTTCCGCCCCCGGCAGGTTGCAACCGAAATCCTTTTTGCTGGACAGATTGTTTGCCTTTGGTTCCGAGGGGTCGGAAAATGCTGTTGAAGTCTATATTGGCAGACTGCGCAAAAAGCTGGCAAAGTCGAATCTGCAAATCGAAACAGTGCGCGGACGAGGGTATCGTCTAAACGTCTGTGAATGAATAACTTTCTGACAGCGCGGTCCATCCGCCGGCGGCTAGCCTTTCAACTGTCCATCGTGGCAGCGCTGCTGTCGGTTCTGTTTGCCTACTCCATTAAGGTTATTGGCGAAAACACTGCGCTGACGACGCAGGACAGGGTTTTGGCATCTGCTGCGACATCTGTTGCGGATGCGATCCGAACCGAGAGCGGCGAACTGGTAGTGGACATCCCCTATTCTGCGTTTTCCATGCTTGGCGCTCTGAGCGACGATCGCGTGTTTTATCGCATTGACGTCGCGGGTGAAACCGTAACCGGATACGGAGACCTACCAGTTGAAGTGGTACCGAAGAGAGCCGGAGAACCTGCTTACACTTCGGCAATATACCTTGGAGCAGAGGTTCGAATTGCGAGCGTGTTCCGTCCGATAAGTGCGTTGGAACGATCCGTTGGGGCCGTCGTGTCCGTTGCTCAAACCCGATCAGGTTTCAATGAAGTTACTTCTGGAATCCGCGCGATCGCGACAGGTGTGGGTGTCGCCTTTTTTGCAACCGCGGTGATTTTGGTACTGTTTGCTGCACAATCCGCAATAAAACCCCTTCAGAACGTATCAACTGCTGTTGAAAAGCGCGGCCCTCAGGATTTGCGACCGGTCAACGATTCTGTTCCTTCGGAGGTGGCACCGCTGGTCACCGCGCTCAATCGCTTGATGTCGCGTTTCAGCAATGCGCTCGACCGGGCTGAAGAGTTCATTGCCGAAGCCGCTCACCGAATCCGCACCCCGATGACGCTAGTGCAAACCAATGCCGAAATCGCGCTTCGCACGACCAAATCAACCCAAAGCCGGCGTGCAATTCGGGAGATCATAGTGGCGGCGGAAGAAACCTCTCGATCCGCTCATCAAATTCTCGATCATGCAACCATTGGGTTCCGAACAGATAACTTGCAGCGCCAAGATGTGGCTCTGACACCTTTAATCGACGCAGCTCTCGACCGGCTCTTGCCGGTGGCCGAAATGAAAGGGATTGGAATAACATTCTGGCGCCCAGACGAGAATTCTGTGTGCTCTGCGGATCCAGTGCTTTTGGAGAGCGCTCTGGGAAATATTCTGGACAACGCCATCAAGTACTCGCCGCACGATACCGAAGTCACGGTAACGGTGGAAAGTGACACGCGCTGGATCCGGATATTGGTCGAGGATGAAGGTCCGGGTTTTCCAGTGGCAGAGATCGAAAGCCTTTCAGACCGGTTCACCCGGGGATCCAACGCGGAGGGCACAATAGGGTCAGGGCTTGGGCTAACTATCGTTACTGACGTCCTCGAAGCCCATGGCGGACAGCTCATAATTGAGAATTCCAAGAGGAGTAAAGGGGCATGCGTTTCGATCATATTGCCGGCATCCTAGCTGCCGTATTCGTTCTTTCGTCGCATCCGGCTCTGTCTCTTGAAATCGAGGCTGAAAAAAACTTCCCCTCTGCTTCTGGCGGGCCTGAACTCCGCATCCTCTCTACGGCAGATCTGGATATCTTTTCGCCAATTATCACCGAATTCCAAAAAGAAAATCCAGGGATCTCCGTGCATTACTCCGTGGCGAGCAGTCGTGAAATATTTGATGCCGTCTATACGGATAGTGCCCGTTTCGATCTGGTGATTTCTTCGGCCATGGACCTGCAGACCAAGCTCGTCAATGACGGCCGCGCGCAGTCCTATCACTCAAACCAGATTGCCCGGCTGCCAGGCTGGGCCGGATGGCAAAATCAAATTTTCGCGTTCACCAGGGAGCCGGCCGTTCTGTTGATTTCAGAGGCGGCCATGGACGGGTTACCCGTTCCAAAAAATCGATCGGAATTGATCCGGCTATTGCGAGAGAACCCTGAACGATTCCGAGGAAAGATTGGTACTTACGATATCCGCACGTCCGGACTGGGCTATCTATTCGCCACCCAGGATTCCCGAATTTCGGAAAATTACTGGCGGTTGATGGAAGTTATTGGGCAACTGGGCGTGCGCCTTTTTTGTTGTTCGTCTGACATGATAGCGGGTGTCGAAAGCGGCGATTTGGCAATTGCCTACAACGTGCTCGGCAGCTATTCGAGCGCTCAGGTCAGCCGGCTTGAGCGAAACATTCGGATTGTAAGATTCACCGATTTCTCGACAGTCATGCTTCGCACGGCGCTAATTCCCGCGACTTCAGACAACGTTACTTTGTCGGGCAGAATGATCGATTTTCTGGTGAATCTGGACGAACATCCGGAAATAATTGATCTCACCGGTTTTTCGCCGATCAATGAGACGAGGTTCGCCGGAAACGAGTCGTTGAACGCGATTAAGCTTGGGCCTAACCTGCTAGTATTCCTGGATAAAATTAAGAGAGACCGCTTCATCGAATCTTGGGTAAGTTCGGTCGAACAGGAGTGAATCCCTACCTCACTAAACGGTTGGGTCCTGTCAGGGAAAACCGGCTTGATACGGGCAGGGCGGTTGCGTAATCGTCCGGTTTGCGCGACCCGGCCGTTGACCAATTTGATTTCGCCCCAGCTAACCTGATTGGCGGCTTTCTTCGCAGCGCTGCAGCGCGAGCTTCCGCGAGCGCTCGCTGCAATGTCGAAGTAGTTCCGGTGTGGGCTCCGAGCCGCCATTCGCTGCGATCGACACGAATGACGGGCACGCAGATGGAACCGGCCATTCGGCCTCTTGATAGGGTCTGTCGGTCAACACGGTGTCGACGCCTGGAGCGGGAGGGACGAATTGAGGATAGCTCATGTCTACAATCCAACTTCCCGCCATCAGAACGAACCGTCGGCCCTGGGACAAAGGACGGCTTGTTGGCCAAAAACGCCCGCTGCTCGCGAAACAGGTTTGGGCCATCCGTGCTCGGCTCGAACTCTCGGGCAATCTTAGGAATCTGGCGTTGTTCAATCTTGCGATTGACAGCAAGCTGCGCGGTTGCGACCTGGTTCGCCTGACCATTACCGATCTCGTAGCAGGAGACCGGGTCCGCGAGCGTGTAACGGTCATTCAAAGCAAGACCAAGCGGCCGGTGCAATTTGAAGTATCCGAACATACACGCGAACCCATTTGGAATTGGGTTTGCTGTCCTGAGATGCTTGGGTACGCCATCCTATTCCCAAGCCGCTTCCATGACAGACCGCATGTATCCACGCGGCAATATGCGCGCCTCGTCCGAGATTGGGTGTCGGCCGTTGGCCTTGATCCGAGTGGATATGGCACGTATTCGCTGAGACGCACCAAGGCCGCGCTGATTTACCGAAAAACCGGCAATCTGCGCGCAGTACAGCTTCTGCTTGGCCACACCAAAGTGGACAGCACAGTGCGATACCTCGGTGTCGAGCTTGAAGACGCCATCATCATTGCGGAAGAGTTGATGTGCTGGCGAGGAGTTAATAAGCAACGGAAATTCGGTAGTCGCTGGATCAGACATGGGGATTGGGTCAAACAATCGACGACCCTCGGGCCGGTCCCAGAGCTTGTGTTGAACGCCAGAGACGCCATGGTCAGCGATGACCTCGTCAATCTCAAACCCAGCGGCTCGTGCGTGTTCAACCTGGTGGTCGAGAGTTTGTTCAGCGGATGAAACGCGGGCGTAGAAGTGTCCGCAAAGGTATACCGATGCCGTCTCAAATCGAGCGGCCCTAAAGGCGACAAATCGTGACGGTTATGGTCGCTTGTTGGGTCATTTGTATCGAAAATCACCCAAGTTGTATCGAAAATCACCCAAGTTGTATCGAAAATCAAGCGCCGAAGACGGCGATTTCAGACTGATGCTTCAGTATTACAATGATTTAGGGGTTATGGTGGGCGACCCTGGAATCGAACCAGGCGTGCGTCTCCGCGAGGGAGTTACAGTCCCCTGCCACACCTTGCGGCCTGTCGCCCACGGAACGGGTCAGTGACCAGTCCGCGGCGTGAGATATCGCCGTGCCGGGAGCCGGTCAACCAGAAATCGCGCCGATTTTGCAAAGCGGTATGCTGGTCATATAGCGGTCACAATTTTCGGCTAAACTCAATCACTGTAAAGAAAACGGTCAATTGGAAAGAATGCCGGGCGAACTAGGCGTCCCCTCCAATGCACTTCTTCATTGGTAGGGGAATCGGGTGCACAGATGCACCTTGTCGGACCCGCCGGCACACCAGAATATGCGTATTGATTACCCGATGTCGGTCGTCGCTCTGTTCCTGGTATTCGCGATTTTCGCGATTTCCCTTGCGGCTGACGCAGTTTTCGCCTTCGCGGCCCGCGTTCCCGGTTTCGCATTTCTCGATAATTTCAGCGTAGCGATTTGGTCGCTGCTGCTGATACTCGCGTGGGCAAAGGGCTGGTTGGTGATCAACCGACCCTACACATGCCACGGGTGCATCGTGATTGACGCACCGATTGAAGATATCTGGGATCACATCCGTCCGCGCGTAAGGGGCAATACTTTTCACAGTGGTTTTGGGCGGATCGTCGGTCTGCCCGGAGAACCTGATCGGTTTGATCTTTTGCTGAATCCACGGTTGCGCGATTCTGAGGCAAACATTACCGATCGACTTCAGGTGAGGATCACGGCGGAAAAGGCCCCGAACTATCTGAAGTTGACGTATCTAAATGCGGCTGAGTTCCCGCTTTTCGCAAAAGAGTCTGTATCAACGGAGTATTTTCTTGATCCCGTTGAGGGCGGAGTAGCAGTTTCAATAGTCGAAAACCTGGCCAGAATTACGCCCGGAATGGTCTTGGCCTTTCTCCTTACAGACCCAGCCCGCGCTGGCCTGAAGGCTCTGAAGGCCGTTGCTGAAGGGCAGCCCGAGCCGTCCCGCACGCATGCATTAATGCAAGAACTGGATCCCTAGGAGGATCCGTTGCCTAGTTCAGCGCTGACTGAGCTGGTCGGCAGGCACATAATTCGTCAAAGGTGTGGTGATCGAATTCGGGTCGCCGTGATTGTATTCGGTCTGACGTCGCCGTAGATAACGCCGAGCTGTCGGGGGTAGATGAATGAAAAAACCCAGCTGGGTGATCGACAAGGAGAAATCCCGCCGCGCGGCGGCAAACGCAACGGTGTGGCTTTTTGGGTTGCACGCAGTCCGGGATGCGCTTCGCAACAGTGCCCGATCCCGTATCCGACTGATCGTGACAAAGAACGCCGCGAACCGGCTGTCGGCAGATATCGCAGCGTCGGGAATGGTGCCGGAGATTGCTGATCCGCGAAAGTTTCCAGCACCGCTTGATCCCGGGTCTGTTCACCAGGGGGCGGCATTGGAAGTTCGACCGCTGGATTGGGGAGATCCGCAGAGCTTGCTGGCTTCGGCAGGGCCCCGATCAACGGTATTGTGCCTAGATCGGGTAACGGATCCTCACAATGTCGGTGCGATCTTACGTTCAGCGGAAGTTTTCGGCGCGCAGGCTGTGATCGCGCCCGTTCGCCATGCGGCACCGGAAACCGGCGCATTGGCAAAATCCGCGTCAGGCGCATTGGAAAGACAGCCGTATTTGCGGGTCCGCAATCTTGTGGTGGCGTTGAATGATTTGAAGTCTATGGGGTTTGTTCTCGTCGGCTTGGATGGTGATGCGGACACGGACATCGAGACCGCTGCCGCGGAAGCCGGCGATCGACCTTTAGCCCTTGTGCTCGGTGCCGAAGGTCCGGGCCTTCGCGAGAAAACCAAAGCGACTTGCGATCGGCTGGCGCGCATTCGATATGCCGGCGAATTCGGGTCATTGAATGTTTCAAATGCCGCGGCGGTATCACTTTATGCCGCGACGCGCCGATAAGGGTTTGGGTGTGCCGCACCAATCGAAGATTGCCACATGTTGTTATTGCGGAACGCGCGCGGCATTGGTGCTAGGCCGTATGGCCCGGAGCGAATTGGCGTGCTCGAACTGTGGTGCGCCGCTAAGCGAGCTGAAGATGTTGAAGGCGTTTGAACCAGCTGACCGCGAGCGGTTGCCTCCGACGGCGACCCGATACAGGGGCAGCAATCGTAGACCCGCCCCGCGCAAGCGAAAAAAACCAAATCGGCGACAGAGCCTAAGCCAGCGGTTCATGCAGGAGCTTTGGGAGGCATCCAACGATGTATTCGAAGACTTCTTTGATATCTTTGACTGAGGAATTGTAACATTTCTCACGGCGTCCTTGCCCGTGTTCACATGGGCGCGAAGGGGCTTTTCGTGCGACAACTCGCACGCCATTTTGGCCTCAGATGACAAACGCCAAGGAATGCCGCATGCTAACCCGCCGTTCTTTTCTTCTCACCGCTGTTGCGGCCTCGTCGACGATCGCATTGGCGCCGCAGATGGCCCACGCGACCCAGCCAAAGGCATTTGCGACTAATGGCATTGCTATAAACGGATACGATCCGGTTGCCTATTTCACTGACGGCAAACCGGTCGAGGGCGACTCGTCGATCACTTCCGACTGGATGGGCGCGAAACTTCAGTTTGCGAGCGCCGAGAATAAAACGATGTTCGATGCTGATCCCGAGAAATATGCACCGAAATACGGTGGCTACTGTGCCTACGCCGTCTCGAAGGGATATACGGCCACGACTGATCCGGGTGCCTGGGCAATTTTTGAGGATCGGCTCTATCTGAATTACTCAAAGCCTGTGCGTGCGCTTTGGAGCCTGAACAAAGGCGGCCATGTCCGCTCCGCTGATGCGAATTGGCCCGGAGTTCTGGACAACTAAACGCAGAAGCTCCGTTAAGCGGATGTTCACAACTTTGCGACAACCTCTTTAAGACAAGGCATTTATGCCCCATTTAATTCATCGTGGCTCGGGTTCGGAACTCCCGAGCTCTAATTCACTGTCCCTCGTTCCGTGACTGACGCCCGGGCCAAATTGGAACGGGCGTCTTTTTCATCATCTTCATATGGTTATGCGGTAAAGCTAAAGTGGAATGCCGGCTGATCGAAAGACCATCGACCTAACGATTTGCTTTTTCGTTGATGCCGGATGTTCCCGCTCGCCGGTCCAACTCCGCCAGAACATCCTTTAGCGGGATGTCGCATGCGGCGAGCATTACCAGCAGGTGATACATCACATCTGCGGCTTCCGCCGTCAGGCGTTCACGATCACCTTTGACGGCTTCGATTATTGCTTCGATCGCCTCTTCGCCGAACTTTTCGGCTGCCTTTTCAACGCCTTCGGACAGCAACTTTGCAGTCCATGACGATGATGGGTCCGCAGTTTTGCGGTCAGTGATGGTTTGGGCCAGCCGCTCGAGTGTGTTCATGTGAGCCTCACAGGTATTCCGGCGGCAGCCATGTGGGC
>CAJHYP010000140.1_pt1 | contig 22492 bp, 22 predicted proteins | sample 9198731 | NCBI WGS metagenome assembly CAJHYP01 (sample SAMEA7708363, study PRJEB35096) | sediment metagenome | biome: marine neritic benthic zone biome [ENVO:01000025]; feature: sediment [ENVO:00002007]; material: shallow marine sediment [ENVO:03000034] sea grass bed [ENVO_01000059] ...
ACTGGTCGGAGTGGCGAGATTCGAACTCACGACCCCTGCCTCCCGAAGACAGTGCTCTACCAGGCTGAGCTACACTCCGACCGTGCCCGGCGACCTACTGTTCTTCGCGGTTTTTTGCAAGGGCCTCGTACCCGGGCAACACCCTTTCCGCACGGGCGCGGATCATTGCGCTGATGCGGGGTGTCGTGCCGGTTTCAGGACGCGACCGGGTGCGGAGAACAGGGGTGTTCGCCGACCGGCCGCCCAGGCTTTCCCGCAACACCACATAGACGCCAGCCAGAACGATCACGCCGACACCGATCCAGGTGAAGCGGTCCGGTGTTTCGCCAAAAACCAAGGCCCCGATCAGCGCCGCCCAAATGATCTGCGAATATTGCATCGGCGCGATAATGGCAGCGTCACCGGACCGATAGGCTGCGATCAGCGCGAGCGCTCCGGTAAAGCCGAAAAGCGAGACAACTGCGAGCAGCCCAAGATGCGCGATCGGCATCGGGACATACACCAGCGGCAGAATCGCCCCCATGACGACGACATTCGCCATCATCGGGTAAAGCATCATCACGGCGCTGCGTTCTTCCGCGCCGATCTTGCGTGTGACGACTGACGAAAAAGCGCTTCCCGTTGCCGCCGCAAGTCCGGCGATATGGCCCAGTGTCAGCGGCTCGGAGCCGGGGCGCAACACGATCAGAACGCCGGTCAAGCCCAGCACCACGGCGGCCCAACGGTGCATCCCCACTTTTTCGCCCAGGATCGGGATCGAAAGGATCGTAATCAGAAGCGGTGCGGCGAAAATGAAGGCGTAGACCTGCGCAAGCGGCAAGACGGAGAAGGCATAGAATGCCGAGACGCCCGTCAGCATCGCTGCAACGGTTCGAAGGCTGATCCACCAGGGATGCACCGGGCGCAAGGTTCCCTGTTTTTTGTCGGACATCAGCATCAGCGTGGCGAGCGGGAAACTCATCAGGACACTGAAGAACAGAATTTGAAATGGGGCGTATTCGGCGCCCAGGAACTTGATCACAGCGTCATGGGTCGCAAAGACCGCGAAGCTGGTCAGAGCAAAGGCGACGCCTTTGAGGTTCGATGAATTAAGGGACATGAGTCGCGCCGAATTGTTTGCGCAAACACAAAGCGCCCGCCGCCGTCAAATATCAAGCGTTGCGAATGCCGCACCCTGACACCCCAGCGAGAAAGCAGAGACGAGTGATCCGGATGACGATCTGACCTTCCAGACCGGGACTTGGTTCGAAACGGTGAAGCCATCTATTGTTTCAGATAGCGCGCAATTATTCAGTACGCTTCGATTGCGGATTGAGCCTCCTGCGCAAGGGTTCGAATTTCACTGGCGATGACCGAAAACCCAAGCCCGTTCTCACCCGCACGCGCGGCTTCGACGGAGGCATTGATCGAAATAAAGAAAATCTTCTGACTGATCTCAGACAACTGTTCAATGGCGCGACTGGATCGATCGGCATGTTCGGCCTGTCGGGTCAGGACACTGCTGATAAAATGCCCTCGTATCGTGTCCAATACCGCGTTTAGCGCGGGGTCAATACGGGCGACAAGATCGTCATGCGCAATCTTCAGTGCGTCCGGATCTCTCGTGCTGCTCCGCTCAACTATTTCGCCGAATTCGCGCAGAAGGGCGGACGCCTTGCGACACTCGACGATTCCTTCTGCCGTCAACGGAAATCCTGCCGGTTCAAGAAACGTGGCAGCTCCACAGTCAAGTGTGTCGCACGCTTTGATAATCGCAGATTCCCACTCGCATCGAGTCGCGTCGACGTCTTGCCCCAATGCCAGAGCGCACAGGAGTTGAGGAGCAAGCGTTAGAACTGGAATAACCTCCCCTTCGATCAATACGACCGGGTCGGTTCGCCAGTCTCTTGGCAATACCATGATCTTCTCCACAAGTGCTCAGCGAGCCTAGGGCAAGACCATCAACATTTTCTGAAGATCACTGGCGTGTTTCCAGTGCCGCGATCACCGCACCGCCCATTTCGCTGGTCGTGACGGGCGAGCGGCCCTCTTCGCCGATGAGATCCTGTGTGCGCAACCCGTCGGCAAGGACGGCTTCAACGGCCTGTTCCAGCCGGCTGGCCTCGTCGCCCTGATCGAAGCTGTAACGCAGCGCCATCGCAAACGAGAGAATGCAGGCAATCGGGTTGGCCTTGCCCTGCCCCGCAATGTCGGGCGCCGAGCCATGCACCGGCTCGTATAGTGCTTTTGGACGGCCGTTTTCCATCGGCGCCCCGAGCGAGGCCGAGGGCAGCATTCCCAGCGATCCGGTCAACATCGCAGCGAGGTCGCTGAGCATGTCGCCGAAGAGATTGTCGGTCACGATGACATCAAATTGCTTGGGCCAGCGGGTCAGCTGCATCGCACCGGCATCGGCATACATATGGCTGAGCTCGACGTCTGAGTATTCGGCGGCGTGAATCTCGGTCACAACCTCGCGCCAGAGCACGCCGGATTCCATCACATTGGCCTTTTCCATCGAGCAAACCTTGTTCGACCGGCGGCGCGCCAATTCGAAGGCCGATCGCGCGACGCGCGCAATCTCGCTTTCTGTATACCGTTGGGTGTTGATGCCGACGCGTTCGTTGCCCTCTTTGATGATCCCGCGCGGCTCGCCGAAATAGATCCCGGACGTCAGTTCGCGCACGATCATGATGTCGAGCCCGCCGACGACATCCGCCTTCAAGGACGAAAAATCCGCCAGCGCGTCAAAGCATTGCGCCGGGCGCAAGTTGGCATAAAGGTCCATTTCCTTGCGAATGCGCAGCAGACCGCGTTCGGGTTTGACGCTGAAATCCAGGTCGTCATAGGCCGGCCCGCCGACTGCGCCGAGCAGCACCGCGTCAACTTCCTGAGCCTTCGCCAATGTCTCGTCCGTTAATGGAGTGCCGTGTGTGTCATAGGCGATGCCACCGATCAGATCTTCGCTGACATCAAAGCCAAGACCCCGGTTCGAGCCATACCAGTCGATGACTTTGCGAACTTCGGTCATAACTTCGGGGCCGATGCCGTCACCGGGAAGAATAAGTAGCGAGGGGTTAGACATATGCGGCTCCGTTCAACTGTCGGAGGCGGGCCTAGCGTGCGCCGATTGGGGCGTCAAGGTGATGACGGTCGACCGAGACCATCGGGCAGCGGTGGCAGGCGGCCGGGCGGCACAAGCGCGTGTTTTAACCCATCGACCAGAGCGTCCCAAACCACGGAAACCCGAGGCGTTCGACGGATCGACGGATGCGCCGTCAACCAGACAGGAAGTCCTGGCAACGGAAGATCGGCGAGCAATTGAACAATATGCTCATCGGCGACGGCGACGCTGGATTGAACGATACCGATTCCACAGCCTGCGCGGACCATTTCCCAATGAACCGAATAATGATCGCTTCGGCATTGAAATGAGTTTCGCGTCGCGTCCCATCCATAGGCGCGCATCCCCAAGATCAGGTGCTCGTTCCGGTCATACCCGACCAGGTCGTGATCCCGAAGCTCGTCGAACGTAGCCGGCGCGCCACGGCGGTCGATATAACTTTTGGCCGCAAATATCCCAAGTGCGAGATCGCCAAGGTGATGGGTGATGACGTCGAGCTGCTCGGGCCGATACATCCGAACGGCAATGTCGGCTTCTCGAAACAACAGATTTTCCGTGGCATCGCTGGCCACCACCTCAATGTCGATCTCGGGATGCGTGGCCCGCAAATTCGCGAATATCGGCGGTAGGTGGTACGTCGCGTTGAAGACGCTTGCGGTCACCCGAACCGAGCCCTCCAGGTCCGTTTGTGTGCCCAGCGCTGAGAGTGCCATCTGACCTGCAGCTTCGGCCATTCGCCGCGCCGGCTCGACAAGCTGAACGCCTGTCTCGGACAGTGCCATCCCCTTGGCCTGCCTTAGAAAAAGTGACGTTCCAAGCTGATCCTCAAGCGCCTGTATGTGCCGCCCGACAGTAGGTTGCGAGGCATTTAGCCGCCGTGCCGCGGCGGAAAGTGAGCCGGTTTCGGCAACCGCGAGAAACGATTGGGCAAGCGACCAGTCGAGGGAATTCAGCGATTTATCCATTCATTGACGTATAGCAGATCTACGAATTTCGACAATTTCAATTCAATCACGAATGCCTCAAACCCCAATCAAACGAATGATGGAGAGCACTATGTCCAGCACGGTTTTGATCCTTGGAGCAAGTGGGCGCTTTGGACGCCACGCCGCCGAAGCCTTTTGGAATAGCGGCTGGCGTGTGCGAATATTTGATCGCACAAGAGACGATTTGACAGCGGCGGCCCAAGGCGCCGACGTCATCGTCAACGCCTGGAACCCGCCTTATACCGAGTGGGCTCGCGCGGTTCCTGAATTGACCCGTCGGATCATCGAGGCGGCGCGGGCAAGCGGTGCGACGGTTCTGATCCCGGGCAATGTCTATGTCTATGGCAAGGACGCACACGAGCTGTTTACCGAGCGAACGCTTCAACTTGCCGACAATCCGCTGGGCCGGATCCGGATCGAGATGGAGGCTGCCTATCGCGAAGCCGACATCCCGACGATTATTCTGCGCGGCGGTGACTTTATCGACACCGAAGCCTCGGGCAACTGGTTCGACGAGGTCATAACGGCAAAATCCGCGGGCGGAATATTTACGGCACCGGGCAATCCCGATGTCTCTCATGCCTGGGCCTGGCTGCCCGATATGGCGCGCGCCGCGGTACTTTTGGCCGAGCGGCGCGAATACCTCAACCGGTTCGAAGTTGTGCCCTTCGCGGGCTTCACGCTGACGCATCGCGAACTTGCCGGACTGGTTGAGACCGCCACCGGCCGGCGGCAGCGCATCCGCCGTTTCCCCTGGTTCGCGATCTGGCTGGCGTCGCCCGTCTGGCGCATGGGACGGCATCTGGTGGAGATGTCTTATCTTTGGTCAAAACCCCACCGGCTGGACGGCAGGCGACTTAGCGAGCTCCTGCCCGACTTTCGCCGAACCGATCCGCTAACTGCCATTGCGTCAGTTTTTCAGGACCAGATCCATCCAGACCAGCCGATGGCGGGACGCCTGAGCCACATCGCTGCCGAATGAGGTGTCGGGATCGGGCCAGATTACGCCTGAGGCGATAACCTCGAAAGCGGTCGACGGAAGAATATAGGCGACGCGCAGGTTGCCGGGCCTGTTCGGGCCGTCGTCCCAATCCACCGTATCCAACGCCGGATCGCCGCCCTGACTGGCGTTCGCGCCGCCATCCCCGGCAGCGGCTTGCACAGCGCCCACACTTTTCGGCTTAGGGTCGATCAAATCTGGATGTTGCAACAGCGCGGTCAGCGCTTCCGGTCGGCCATCGCCATCCACTGCGTCAAGATTGGCAACCCCCGCCACTACAGGAAACTTGCCGGGTGGCTCAGTTAGATCACTGCCCAGATACCTTAGCCAAAAGGCCGCCTCGTCGTGGTTGCGCCAGCCATTTCTGTCTTCCGGACCATCGAATACAGGTGGCGTGGCGTGCCACGTCAGCAAGTCAAGCCAGTCTCCGCCTGGCAATTGGACCGGTACACTCCAATGCCCCGTGGTGGACAGCCGGAGGTCCGCGAACACGCCATCGGGCATGTTGTGTCCCGGCAAATCGCGCCAAAGCAGGTCGGAAAAATCCCGCGCCGCGTCCTCCGCGATTGGGAACCGCGACAGCACCGCAAGTCCGCTCTGGCCAGAAAAGCGCGCATAGCCATGCGCATCAGCGGGGCGTCCCATTTTGCCATCGCCATCGACATCTGCACTTGTGGAAAGGCCGCGGTTTGGTCGCAATGCGAACCGCGACGGATAGCTTTCCAACAGATCGGCATAGGCGTCCAGCGCAACCCCATTGGCGTCATAATCAAAACCCGCGAGCACGAGGATATCGGCATCCGCGCTGCAAATAACTTTGATCGTGGCAAGCACCTGGCGGTCTTTTCCAGACAGAATGTCGCGCAACAAAAGACCGGGACCGTCGCGTGACAACTCAGTGTGATAAACGGCAATTCGTATCGGATCAGCCAGCGCGGATGCAGTGAAAGCGAGGCAAATTATCAGGCTGGCAGCAAGCCCTCGTTGCCCTCTTCCGACGACGACGCGTCTTCGCGTTTTTGAGTGATCATGCCGGCGATGCGGCCCATCGCGATACCGCGCATGAAAAGGGATGCAGGCAAAAACGCCCATGCCGCCACCGTCCAGATCAACGTATGCGGATTCTCCAGCGACACCGCACCAAACAGTGACGTCGCCGATTTGATCACCGCCGGTGTCAGGAATGGCAGCAAAAACCCTAACGCAATATTAAAACGCGCATCGCGTTCCAGTCTCTCAACAACGTCGCCGCCGGCAGTGGGGTCGAATGTCGGCAAGTTGATCCAGACATTAAAAGCCCCATTTCTGAGCGGCCAGCGACGGATGCGCTGCAGGATGACAAAGATCGCGAGCGTCAGGAGCGAGATCAGATAGCTGATCCCGGCGGAATTTCGGACAAGTTCGATATGGTTCGCCGAGGTGTCGGCGGGCAGCATCAGTACAACCAGACGTACTGGCGAATACGGAAAGTCGATCACCTCGCCGACCAAGGCGCCGATCTCTTCGACCATAATAGTCAGGGACGACGGCAAGACCTGGCCACGGCTCATCAAGGCAATCAGCAGAACCGTCAAATACAGCGAGCCGAAGCGAATGCGGTTGAACGGTGGAGCGTCGCGAAATTCCACAAGGCCGGGATAGGACGACGCATATTCAAAGAATGTCAGTGCCGCGCCAAAGAACGAAACGAGCATCACAACCTGAGCCGTATCGGATTTCATACCAGGAAGAAGCAGCGACGGTGTTGCAATCAGCAACACGACCAAGCCCGCGCGAAAAAGCGCTCCTGCAAGCCGGATAATCACCGGTTCTGCCCCTTTAGTTGACCACTTCGACACAAGCGAAACGGCCTTTTTTCTTTGTATTTCCGCCAATTGTGGCGGAGTGCCTCAATTTTGCCCAACTTTTGCCTTCTTTCCATCCTTCCGGCAACCTCGCGTTAACCATGAAGAGACAGTTGGGCATTTTCGTGTTGGGATTGGTGCGACTTTGCATCAAAAGGCATAACGCAACGAGCCGCCCGGAGGGGCGGCTCAATATTTTGTGCTCAAATGCAGATTATACCCAAGGGCGCGCTGATTTCACCTGCGTCTCGAACGCGTCAATTGAGGATGCCGCGTTTTCGAGGGTCAGGCCAATGTCGTCTAACCCGTTCAGCAGGCAATGTTTTTTAAAGGCGTCGACCTCGAAAGCAATCTCGCCGCCATCCGGGCCGGAGATCGTTTGGCTTTCCAAGTCAACGGTTAGAGTTGCGTTGGCGCCGCGCTCGGCATCATCCATCAACTTGTCGACGTCTTCCTGAGGCAAAGCAATGGGGAGGATGCCGTTCTTGAAGCAGTTGTTATAGAAGATATCGGCAAAAGACGTTGAGATCACACAACGAATGCCGAAATCCAGCAGCGCCCAGGGCGCGTGCTCGCGACTTGAGCCACAGCCAAAATTCTCGCCGGCAACGAGTATTTGCGCGTCTCGATAGGCGGGCTGGTTCAGTACAAAATCCGCGATCTCGTTGCCGTCGCGATCGAACCGCATCTCGTCGAACAGGTTGGCTCCAAGACCCGTCCGCTTGATGGTCTTCAGGAACTGCTTGGGGATGATCATATCGGTGTCGATGTTCACAAGCGGCATCGGTGCGGCGATGCCAGTCAGTTTAGTGAATTTTTCCATCACATCAGCTCCCTTACGTCCGTCAGCCGCCCGGTGATTGCTGCCGCGGCGGCCATGCCCGGGGACATCAAATGGGTGCGGCCCTTATACCCCTGGCGGCCCTCAAAGTTCCTGTTGGACGTAGACGCGCAGCGTTCGCCGGGCGCCAGTTGGTCGGGGTTCATGCCCAGACACATCGAGCACCCGGCCATCCGCCATTCAAACCCGGCGTCCTGGAGGATTTGAGCAATCCCTTCTTCCTCGGCCTGCAAACGAACCAGACCCGAGCCCGGCACGATCATCGCCCGCAAGCCCGCTTTGACTTTGCGGCCTTCCATAATCTTCGCCACCTCGCGCAAGTCTTCAATTCGTCCGTTGGTGCAGGAACCGATGAAGACCGTGTCGATTTCGATATCGGAGAGTTTTTGTCCCGGCTCAAGCCCCATATAGTCGAGCGACCGGCGTGCGGCCTCGACCTTGCCACCGTCGAAATCCTCGGGCGCAGGCACAGTGGCCGAGATCGGCAGCACATCTTCCGGCGACGTGCCCCAAGTGACCACCGGCGCGATGTCGCCCGCGTTCAATCGTAGCACTTTGTCATAATGCGCGCCTTCGTCGGACGTGAGCGTCTTCCAGTAGTCGACCGCCATCTCCCACTGCCCGCCTTTCGGCGCATGTGGTCGGCCTTTTACATAATTGGTGGTCTTTTCATCCGGCGCAATCAGCCCGGCACGGGCGCCGCCCTCGATCGCCATGTTGCAGACGGTCATCCGACCCTCCATCGAGAGCGCGCGGATCGCGGATCCTGCATATTCTATGACATGGCCGGTGCCGCCAGCGGTGCCGGTCTCGCCAATGATCGACAGCGTGATGTCCTTCGCCGTCACACCGGGTGTCAATTCGCCGTCGACCTCGACCAGCATGTTCTTTGACTTTTTCTGGATCAAAGTCTGGGTGGCCAGCACATGCTCGACTTCGGATGTGCCGATGCCGTGCGCCAGCGCGCCAAATGCGCCGTGCGTCGCTGTGTGGCTGTCACCGCAGACGATGGTCATGCCGGGCTGGGTCCAGCCCTGCTCGGGACCAACGATGTGGACGATGCCTTGCCGGTCATCGTCGATGTCATAGATCTCGATGTCAAAGTCGGCGGCGTTCTGGCGCAGCGCTTCGACCTGGATCCGCGATTGTTCGTCCTTGATGCCCTGAAGGCGCGTCGGATCGGTGGGCACGTTGTGGTCGGGCACGGCGACGGTTTTTTCCGGCGCCCGGACACCACGGCCCGCCATGCGCAACCCCTCAAAGGCTTGCGGGCTGGTGACCTCGTGCACCAGGTGGCGGTCGATATAGAGACGGCAGGTGCCGTCCTCGGCTTCATGGGCGACGTGGTCGTCCCAGATCTTGTCGTAAAGCGTGCGGGGATTGGTCATGTCCTGAATTCCCTGACTAACATGGAGACGTGCGTACAAAACGCGGGCGAATCGGCGTCAGGAAAGTCGTGCCAGCTGAGCCCACATCGCACCAAAGAACCGCCACGGAAGGCGGGCGCGATCATCCATGTCGAAAAAGCGTGTCATGGGGCGTGGGGATACAGGGCTTGCGATGCCGAAGCAAGCCGTTGCCCGGTGTTCTTCCATGGAGAGAAAGGGGCCGGAGGGCTGGCCGCCCCCCGGCACGCGGTCATTCTGCGGCGATGTCCCCGTATTCGCCGCTGGCCAATTCTTCGGCTTCGATTGATTCAAAGAGCGCTTTGAAGTTGCCCTCGCCAAAACCATCGTCGCCCTTGCGCTGAATAAACTCGAAGAAAATCGGGCCGATCACGGTTTTCGAGAAGATCTGCAGCAGGATTTTTGTCTCGCCGCCGTCGACGACCCCTTCTCCGTCGATCAGGATGCCGTGCTTGGCCATCTGATCAAGCGGTTCCTCATGGCCTTCGACACGGGTTTTCGACAGCTTGTAGTATGACCTGGGTGGCGGCTGCATGAACCGAACGCCACGGTCGTGGACGGCATCAACCGAAGCGTAGATGTCTTCGGTGCCAACTGCGATGTGCTGGATGCCTTCGCCCTTGTATTTCTTCAGATAATTGACGATTTGTCCGGTTTCACCGCGATCCTCGTTGATTGGAATGCGGATCTTGCCGCATGGCGATGTCAATGCGCGGCTATATAGGCCGGTGAATTTGCCTTCGATGTCGAAGAAACGGATTTCCTTGAAGTTGAAAAGGCTCTCATAGAACTTGAACCAGACATCCATGTTTCCCTTGAAGACGTTGTGGGTCAAGTGGTCGAGGTAGTGAAACCCGACGCCCTCAGGGTTTGCAGTTGCGATCCAGTCAAATTCGGCATTGTAGGGGCTTTCATCGACGAAATTATCAACGAAATAAATCAAGCTGCCGCCGATCCCCTTGATCGCCGGAACATCCATCGTCTTGCCGGACCCGGCGTATTCCTCGGCACCGTTCTTCACCGCATGCTTCAGCGCGTGCGCGGCATCGACAACGCGCCAGGCCATCGAAGGTGCGCAAGGCCCGTGTTCTTCGATAAACGCACTGGCGTGCGTGTCCGGCTCGGCATTTAGGATGTACGTGATGTCGCCTTGCTGCAAAACATCGATCGCCTTGGTCTTGTGAGTGGCGACGTGGCTATATCCCATGCGCGAAAACAGATCACGAAGCTCCTGCGGCTCGGGATGGGCAAATTCTACAAACTCGAAACCGTCGGTACCAGCGGGATTCTCCGACGAAATGACGGAACGCGGGGCGTCATGGGGGAATGGACCCATGGGGGTTCTCCTGGGTGATCGCTGCTCTCGGACATAAGATAGCCCTGCAAGCGCGCGACTTTCGCGCATCATTGACCCGTATGCGCGATTTATTGCCAGAAACTTGTATTTTTTGAGATTTCGTGCACAATTCTCGCATGAGTATGGTTGACGACACGGACCTCCGGCTTTTGACCGCGCTTCAGAAGGACGCGCATCTGACCGCCGAAGCGTTGGGGTCAGAGCTTGGGTTATCGGCGAGCCAAGTCGGCCGTCGCCGACAACGGCTGGAAGCAGAGAGGTTGATCGAGGGCTATCGTGCCCGGCTAAATGCGCCGGCGTTGGGCCTGGCGGTGCAGGCGTTCATCTCGGTGCAGATGGCGACGCATGACCCGGCCAAAGTTCAGACTTTTACTCGGATCTTGAAACTGCGGCCCGAGGTCACAAGTGCGTGGACATTGACCGGCGAGGCGGACTATCTCTTGCGTGTATATTGCGAAGATCTATCGGCACTTAATACATTGATTCACCAAGTCCTGCTTCCCCACCCTGCGGTGGCGCGGGTGCAAAGCCAGATCGTCATGGATCAGCTCAAGGCTGACGCACCATTGCCGATCTGACCAAACTAAGAAGGCGTCGATGGAAGGCTTTCTGTTTCAGGGCGTAATCTACTTGCTGGCGGCGGTGATTGCCGTCCCCCTGGCCGTGCGTTTGGGGATGGGATCGGTGCTGGGGTACCTATTCGCCGGCATCGTTATCGGGCCGCTTCTGGGTTTGGTCGCAGATACCGAGAGCCTGCAGCATTTCGCCGAATTTGGCGTCGTGCTCATGCTGTTTCTGATCGGGCTCGAACTATCACCTCGGGCATTGTGGGATATGCGGCATCGATTGCTTGGGCTCGGAGGTCTGCAGATAATCCTGACAACCGGGCTGATCATGGCGGTCTGCATATATGTGTTCGGCTATTTCTGGCAGACGTCGTTGGCGATCGGGATGATTTTCGCACTGTCGTCAACGGCCATCGTGCTGCAAACACTGACAGAAAAGCATTTGATGCAGACGGGCGGTGGGCGCGCCTCGTTCGCGGTTCTTCTAAGCCAGGACATTGCCGTGATCCCCATGCTGGCTGTCCTGCCGCTTCTTGCGGTGTCGGGGGCCATGAACTTTGGACCCGACGGTTCGATCATCCGTGCGGGGGCCGATACCGAGACCGATGACCACGCAACCGAGGGCGGTGCAGAAGTCGCGCTGGCGTTTTTTGATGCGCTCCCCGCCTGGGGTGTCACGCTCGCCACGTTGGCCGCGGTTGCACTGATTGTGATCTTTGGCGTCTTTGCGATGCGGCCCCTCTTTCGGTTCGTTCATATCGCGCGGCTAAGAGAGCTTTATACCGCTTTTGCACTTCTGATTGTTGTCGGCATTGCCTTTCTGATGATCCTTGTCGGGCTGTCCCCTGCACTTGGGACTTTTCTGGCTGGCGTGGTTCTGGCGAATTCGGAGTTCCGGCACGAGCTCGAAAGCGACATCGCGCCCTTCAAGGGGCTGCTGCTGGGATTGTTTTTCATCACCGTGGGCGCCGGCATCAATTTTGCCGTTTTCCTGCGCGAACCCCTCGAACTTTTGGGGCTGGCGCTCATGTTGATGGCGATCAAAGGCGCGGTTCTCTATCTTCTGGCGCTGATCTTCCGGATCAAAGGCCGGAACAGGTGGCTCTTCACGCTCGGATTGGCCCAGGCCGGTGAATTCGGCTTTGTGCTGGTGACATTTGCGTTGCAGCAGGCGGTCTTGAGCCCTGGCCTGGGCGAGCGGCTTTTGCTGATCGTCGCTCTCTCGATGCTGCTGACACCGCTGTCATTCATCGTATACGAGCGACTGCAGCACCGTATGTCCGGCGACGTCGTCGAAAACCCGGAAGCCGACGAAATCGACGAACAGCAATCGATCATTATCGTCGGAATTGGACGTTATGGTCAGGTGGTGAACCGGCTCCTGATGTTGGCGGGCTTCAGGGCGGTGGTGCTCGACCACAACCTTGAGGCCATTCAGACCCTGCGCCGGTTCGGTATCAAAGGGTTTTTTGGCGATCCAACACGGCCGCAACTGCTGCACGCGGCGGGTCTCGAAAATGCGCGCGTTTTGGTTGTCGCGCTGGATGATCGCGACGCCGCGATCAAGCTGGTGTCCTATGCCCGCGCGCAGCGGCCCGATCTGCATATTGTTGCGCGTGCGCATGACCGGGTGCACGTCTATCAGCTTTATCGCGCTGGTGCCGATGATATCGTCCGCGAGCTTTTTGACAGCTCGCTTCGAGCTGGGCGGTATGTGCTTGAAAACATGGGGCTTACCGACATCGAAGCATCGAGGATAGAGCATTTCTTCTATCGAAAAGATCGCGAAGGGCTGCGCGAGTTGGCGGCGCTTTGGAAACCTGACCAGCCGGTCGGCGAGAATACCGCCTACTTGGAACGCGCGAAAGAGTTGAACGCTGAGCTTGAGACCGCGCTTGTGTCGCATTTGGACGAAGCGCCCATTCAGCTCGTTAACGAACCTGTCACCACCAGCGGTGAGCCGGATAATACCAGTGCCAAAGAGGCTGATCCGCCGAACGTCCAGGATGAGGATCGCGTGGACCGGTCATCGTGAACCGCCCGGTCAGACCGCGCGGCGAACCGGGCCAGCGAGCGCGGTTGCAGCCAAGATCAATCCCGAAACAGTGGCAATCATCCCCGCCGCGCTGACCGCGTTATCGCCGCCGAGCCAAAGCGGGCCATAACCGGCGAGGACAAATCCCAAAATCGCCGATAGCAGCGCGAAGACGACAGACCACGCCACTTGCGCGCCAAGCCGGTTCGTCATCAGGCGCGCCGCGGCCGGTGGGCAAATGAACATTGCAATCACGATGATCGATCCGACCGCTTCGAAGGCGGCAACGGCGGCCAGCGCCGAGACGACCACGAGCCCGAGCGAGATCAGCGTCACTGGCAGGCCCAGTGTCGCGGCAAATCCTTCGTCAAAGGTCGATATTGCAAGCGGCCGCCAAAAAACTGCGGCCAGAAAGACGATCGCGCCAAGAACGATCAGGATGCGAAAAAGCTCCTGCGGCAACCCTGCAAGTGCCAATGGATCGACGAGCGACCCCCACCCCGTCGCGTCGAGCCAGATCAGGCTTTCGAGGTTGCCGTAAAGCGCGTGCTCGACGTCGAGGTGGACGCCGGACGTGTCCGACATTTCGAGCAATAAAACACCCGCGGCAAATAGCGTGGTGAACGTCACCCCCATCGCGGCGCCGGGTTCGATCTTGCCGAAGCGGCGAATGCCTTCGATCATCGCGACGGCGACCAGTGCGGCCGCCGCGGCCCCCGCAAGCATCGGGCCGGTCGCGATGGTGCCGGCGACGAGAAACGCAACAACAATCCCAGGCAGAACCACGTGGCTGATGGCGTCGCCGATCAGCGCCTGGCGTCGAAGTACAAGGAAATTGCCGGGCAGCGCGCAGGCCACCGCCGCGAAACAGCCAATCAGCAATGGCGTGAGACTTAGGGCTACAAATTCCTCGCCGCTCATGCCGTCACCTCGGCCGGGCCGCCAATACGAGCGTCCAGTTCATCGATCTGATCGTCCGTGAGCACATCTTCGATCTGGGTCAGACCGTCATAGCGGGCGGCGGCCAGTTCAAACGCGGGATCGGCGCGCGCAATCTCCCAGCGTTTTTCATCGCGCAGCACACGCGAGGCGCGGGCGCGGCCATCGTCGGTGGGCACGCCATCGGCACGGGCCAACCCTTCACGTTCGAGAAGGCGGATCGTAAACGGCTCGTAAACTGGGTGTCCTTGAGCCAGCGACACCAACCCCTGGCGAATATGGACACCCCTTTGAAATTTCCTGTGCTCAAACGCGGTCACGATCAGCCCCCGTCCCGGTGCAAAGAGCATGGACGTCGCAAAAAGTGCGAACGCCGTCAGCACGATGATCGGGCCTGTTGGGAGGTTTGGCGCGGTTGCTGACATTGCAGCACCCACCCAACCAGAGACACCACCGACGCCACCGGCGATCAGAACGACGCGATCGGCACGGTCGGTCCAGAACCGGGCCGCGACGGGAGGTATGATCAGCAGCGCGACAATCAGGATCAGGCCGACGATTTTCAGTCCGATCACGGTCACAGCCATCACCAGCCCCATCATCACCAGATCGGTGCGATCCAGATCGATGCCGCTGGCGCGGGCAAACTCGCGATCAAAGGACGCGATTGTCATCGGACGGCGGAAGACGAGAACGAGCAAAAGCGCCAGCGCACCGCCGCCCGCAATCAATAGCGCATCGGCAAAGAGCATTCCCGCCGTCGAGCCCAGAAGAAAGCTTTCCAGCCCGGCCTGACGACCGGCACTCATCGTCTGGATGACCGTCAAAAGCACAATTCCGAAGCCGAAAAACACCGACAACACGGCGCCGATCGCGGCGTCCTCGGTCAACCGCGTACGCGTGGACAGCCATTGCACAAAAAAGAGACCGAGCGCGGCAGTTGCGGCCGAGCCAAGCAACAGTCCCGGCAAGCTGCGTCCGTCCATGCCGAGCGTGACCATAGCGATAAAGGCAAGCGCAACACCGGGCAGCGTGGCGTGGCTGATGGCGTCGCTGACAAGCGCGCGTTTGCGGAAGAATAGGAACGTCCCGGTGACACCCGCGGCAACGCCCAGCAGTGCCGCGCCCAGCGTGACCAGCGTGGCGTTATAGCCAAGCTGGAATGTCAGCGCCTCGAAGAACATTTCGCTATCCGGTCGCCACGACCGGATCGATCCGCGCGGTGGCGAGCCGGCCGCCATAGGTCGCTTTCAGCGCCGCGTCGGTGAAGGCGGTCTCGACCGGGCCTTCGCTGACCTTGCGCACGTTCAACATGAGGACGTTGTCGAAGTAATCCGGCACGGTTGCCAAATCATGATGGACCGATACGACGGTTCGACCCTCCGATTTGAGCGACTTCAGTACACCGATGATGGCCTTTTCGGTGGCCGCGTCGACGCCGGCAAATGGCTCGTCCATAAGATAAAGGTCGGCGTTTTGCGCCAGTGCACGCGCCAGAAACACCCTTTGTTGTTGGCCGCCGGACAGCTGACCGATTTGACGGGTTGCGAAATCAGCCATGCCGACCCGCTTAAGGCAGTCCAACGCCTGACGTCGATCCGCACTGGTGAGCCGCCCCAGCAACCCGACTTTGCTATAAAGCCCCATCAAAACGACGTCGATCACGCGCACCGGAAAGTCCCAATCAACGCTGGCGCGTTGCGGTACATAGGCGATGCGGTGCATGGCGTCCCGCATCGGCAGACCGAAAATCGTGATCTGACCCGAGAGTGGCTTAAGTATGCCCAGCGCAGCTTTCAGAAGTGTCGATTTACCGGCACCGTTCGGGCCGATAATCGCGGACATCTTTCCCGCCTCGAAGGTGGCATCGACGGAAAAAACCGCCGGCTTTTGATCATATGACACGGTCAGGCCACGGATCGCGAAGGGGCTTGCGCGCAATTCAGCGGCCGCTTTTTTGTCGGCGTCGCGATCGAGTAGTTGCAGGCCCGTGTTCATTTGTTAGCTCCCCGCGCTCAGAAGGCCCTGATACCCGCGGTCTGGCGTCGTGCCGCCGAGCGCAGAGGCTATCACCGTCGCGTTGTGATCGATCATGCCAATATACGTGCCCTCGTAAGTGCCCGGCTCGCCCATCGCGTCGGAGAAAAGCTCGCCACCGATCTTGAGGTCGTGACCCTTGGCGGCTGCGCCCTCGGCGAGGGCCCGAATCGAGCGGTCGGAGACCGAGCTTTCGACGAATACGGCGGCGATACCGCGGTCCACGATCATGTCAACGATCGTGCTGATCCGGTTCACTCCGGCTTCGCTTTCGGTCGAAATTCCCTGGATACCAACAACCTCGAAGCCATAGGCACGGCCGAAATAGTTGAAGGCGTCGTGCGCGGTGACAAGAATGCGCGCCTGGGCTGGAACGGTGGCAAGTATTTCGGTGGCATAGACCCCGATCTGTGTCACCTCAGCGGCAAACGTGCTTGCCCCCTCAGCAAATATGTCGCCTTTGTCCGGCGCGGCATCCGTCATCGCGACGCGGACCGCGTCGACAACGTGAACCCAAAGCGTCGGGTCCATCCAGACGTGCGGGTCGAAACGGTCGGTATAGATGTCGTGCGAGACAAGATCGGCCGAAGGAACGCCCTCGCCCACGGCGACCACGCTGGTTTTTCTTGCCAGGTCTGCAAAAAATTCCTCCATCTGGGCTTCCAGATAGAGACCGTTCCACATCACCAAGTCGGCCCGAACCATCGCAAGAATATCGGTGCGTGTCTGGCGATAAGCGTGCGGGTCGACGCCCGGCCCCATCAGGCCACGAACTTCGGCCAGATCACCGCCGACGTGACGCGCAGTATCGGCAATCATACCGGTCGTTGCGACCACGTTGAGCGCCGTGTCCGCGGCGAATACTGGCGTAGCAATGGCCGGAGCGGCAAGGGCACCGCCCAATCCGGCAAGAATGTCGCGGCGATTTAATGTCATAAGAATCAAACCTTCGATACGCATATGCGAATTATTCGCAATCTCATGTATATATGAGAATCATTCGCAAAAAGTCAAGTAAAATCGCCACGCCATCAGTTGATGTTGATGTCGGTCATGTGCGCCCGATTGCCACAAGAATACTTGACTTTTCCGGCTTTTGAGCACCAAGAACGATATGTCTTGGTTCCGGCATCCGATGCCGGGCAAAAGGGAACGCGGTGCAGGGCCCTGCCCTAATTCCGCGACTGCCCCCGCAACTGTAAGCGGCGAGCAACGGCTGACAATTGCCACTGGCGCCAGGCGCGTCGGGAAGGCCAGCCCGAGCATCGACCCGCAAGTCAGGAAACCTGCCGAGACGCTCACCCAGCCTGCGGCGCGGGGCGCGCGTACAGGCTACGGTTCCTCCGGCGTGGTGACATCAGATGATCGCCGTCCGGGGGTGTTCTCCGGACACCTGTGAAAACTGACGCCCTGGGAGCGGCTAGCAATGGCCCATGCAGGACCAAGCGAGACCGATCTTCGACCGGACCGAGTGTCGGGTGGCTGGAAATTGGTATCCGCTCTTACCGCATTGGTCGGCGCGGCGATGGTTCTGTCGCTCGTCACCGGACCGTCGTCGCTGGCACCGGGTGACGCCCTGGCGGCGCTGATCGCCGATTCCGACGGGCCCGAGACCATCGTGATGCGCGAGATCCGATTGCCGCGCGCGGTCATGGGAGCATTGGTCGGCGCCAGCTTGGGGCTGTCGGGTGCCGCGATGCAGGGGTTGCTCAGGAATCCGCTGGCCGAACCTGGATTGATCGGTGTGTCGGCAAGTGCGGCACTGGGGGCGGTCATTGCATTGCAAACCGGTCTTGTTGCCGCCTTTGCTCTGGCGTTGCCGTTTGCCGCGCTCCTGGGCGCCGCGGCTGCCGTGACGCTTTTGCTGGGACTTGCCGGCGCGCGCGGATCGTCGCTGGTCCTGATCCTTGCCGGCATCGCGATCAGCGCGCTGGCTGCGGCGCTGACAGCGTTGGTTCTGAACTTATCGCCCAACCCTTACGCCGCGAGCGAGATCATATTCTGGATGATGGGATCATTGGCGGACCGCTCCTGGACCCATGTTTATCTGGCGCTACCGCTGATGGCGGCCGGCGCGGTCTGCCTGCTTTTAACGGGACGTGGGCTGGACGCGCTGACGCTTGGCGAAGACGCCGCCGAGGCACTGGGAGTAGGATTAATTCGCCTGCGGCTGCTGGTCGTGGGCGGCACCGCATTGATGGTCGGCGCGGCCACGGCCGTGACTGGGGCGATCGGGTTTGTCGGGCTTGTAGTGCCGCATATTCTGCGCCCCCTCACTGGCGGCGTGCCTTCGCGCCTGCTGCCCGCCGCCGCCCTCGGCGGCGCGGCAATGGTCCTTATCGCGGACGCGCTTTCGCAATGGGTCTTGCCCGATCGCGATCTGAAACTCGGAGTTCTAACCGCCTTTATCGGCGCGCCGGTATTTCTGCACTTGATCTTCCGAACCCGGAGGGCCGGCCTGTGACCTTGTTGTCCGTGCAGAATCTGACGGTGCGCCGGAACAGTCACCCGGTTGTTCGCGATGTGTCGCTGACGATTGGGAGCGGCGAGGTTGTCGGTCTCGTCGGCCCAAACGGCGCTGGCAAGACGACGTTGATGCGCGGCGCACTCGGTCTCCTGCCGATTGAGGGACAGTCCTCGCTCGCCGATTTGTCCCCTCGTGCGCGCGCCAAGGCAGCGGCGTGGCTACCGCAGACGCGCGAAATAACCTGGCCGGTCTCGGTGGAAACCTTGGTGTCGCTGGGTCGGACACCCTATTTGGCCGGTGGCCGCCGGTTGTCCGCCGAAGATCAACGCGCGATTGGGCGGGCCATCGAACACATGGAACTTGAGGCGTTTGCCGAGCGCCCCGCGACTGAGCTTTCCGGCGGAGAACAGGCCCGGGTGTTGATTGCGCGCGTTTTGGCGCAGGAGGCCCCCTTGATCATTGCCGACGAACCTGTCGCCGGACTGGATCCGGCACATCAGTTTGGGCTGATGCGGGTATTCCGCGACCTGTCTGCAAGGGGTCAGTCGGTCTTTGTTTCGCTCCATGATCTTGGGCTCGCGGCCAAGCACTGCACGCGGCTGGTCATGCTGGAAAAGGGCGAGCTGGTGGCAGACGGGCCGCCGGTCGAGGTATTGTCGGATGCGCGGCTGCGCGGGGTATTTGCGATTGGCGGTCACTGGTCACAGGGACCGGAAGGCGAGTTTTTTCACGTTGTTGAGCGAGTTTAGGGAATTGGCGCAGGAAAACATGACAGTTCAGTCGGGGACGGCATGAGCAGCCGGAGCGAGATGATCCTGGCATTGGCGGCTGCCTCCGGGCTGCACGGGCTGGCGCTGGTGTCGATCGACCTACCCGCTGGTGGCGTTGCGTCGGGTTCGGGTGGCCAGGCATCGATCAGCATTGCCGCGACCACGCCAGAACTTCGGGCAGTGGTCGAGGCCTGGGAAACGCCGCCGAATGTTGCCGAAGACGTGCAACCGGCGTCTGCGCCCGAGACCGGGACCCTGCCCAAGCCTCCTGGCGCATGGGGCGATGTCCGCGTCACAGATATGACGCCAAATTCCTTGAAGGTTCCCGAGTTCTTCGCCGCACCCACGACAACTCCGGCTGCGGCACCATTGTCAAAGGCACCGAAGAGTGAAACGCGCGGCAATTTGGATAGCACGGCAACGGACGTCGCATTGCGGCAAAACAAGCCTCGGAAACCAGTTGCAAACTCGCCCGATACTCGGCCTGCCCAAATGACCCCTCCCACGCCACCGGATCGGGCGATAGCGACCACCGAGCGTCCGCCGGCACGCCCGGCGAAGCCCGGCAGCGACGAAGCGATCGCCCGTCGCGTGGCCTCGGGCGCGGGCGGCGGCGTGACGCGCGGCCAATCGCACAACATGGCGGCGGCGGTTGCGATGTCTCCGAATGCGACGAACGTCGCCCAGGCCGCGTGGGCTGCAGCCATTCAAAAGCGCATTGCCCGACACCAGCGGTTTCCGAAACGGGCGCGCGGGACCGGGCGGGTCCGCCTTGCGATGATCATTCGGTCAGATGGGCGGTTGACAGAGGTCCGAATTGCCAAGTCCTCAGGCGACGCGACGTTCGACCGCGCCGCCGTTGCGGCCGCAAAAAAAGCGGCACCCTTTCCGGCCGCGCCAAGCGTTTTGGGCGAGCCATGGTATCGGGTCGGACAATGGGTGAACTTCGGTCGATAGCTATATGTCCCGGCGAAACTAATCAGTTCCGACCGTGGGAGTGGCTTCGACCGAAAACAAACCAGATCAGAAACCCCAAAACGGGAACAAGCAGCACGGCCGCCCACAGGCACATTCGGATCAATCCCGGCCGTGCGGCGAATATCGTGAGGAACACCCAGACATTGACCGCCCAGGCGAGCAATAGAATTACTCCGGTATACTCGATCATTTCGTGAACGCGCCATTCATTCGACAATATCCCCTTTGAGAAAGGCCCGCGCGGCTGCAGTCGACGGGCCAGCGAAAAACACGCTTGCCGGGCCGAATTCGTGAATTCTGCCGTTCAGAAAAAATAAGATTTCCGAGCCTATTCGGCGCGCCTGACCCAAATCGTGAGTGGCCATCAGGAGTTTTTTGCCGTTATCGCGCGCCGCAAGTAGGATCGCTTCGATCTCGCGCGTGGACCGGCCATCAAGGTTTGCCGTCGGTTCATCAAGGAATAGAACCTCGGGGTCTGTCACCAAGGCGCGCGCGATCGCCAGCTTTTGCTTTTCGCCGCCGGATAGCACGCTGGCCCGCTGATCCGCTAGTTCCCCTAGCCCAACATCGGTGAGATACTTGGAGGCAGTTTTGCGCGCTGAACGCCGCGACGCACCGGACACTGTCAGCGGATAGGACACATTTTCCAGAACCGTCCGCCGCAGCAAAATTGGGGTCTGAAAGACATATGCCTGTCTGAGGTTGGCCTCGCTGCGTGGCACCGCCCACTCAGTTGATCCACCGGAAAGGCGCACAATTCCGTGGCAGGATTTCAGAAAAGTCGTCTTACCGGCGCCATTTGGCCCCAAAAGCACCGTCGCACCACCCTGATTGACGGAATGATCGACCGGTCCCAGGACGCGCCGGCCACCGCCGAAGACCTCGGCGCCTTTCAGAGTTAGGGGAAGAATGCTCATCAGCACTCCATAGGCGTTTCGCGCCCCGGAATGAAGAGGCTCCGGAAACGTCGCTCGCTCGCGATGTCTGCCGCAAACAGGCGCGATCAGCCGGAATTCGCCTCTGAATGTAGGCCCAATTGTAAGGGAGAACGGCCATGAAGATTGGCTTTATCGGTCTTGGCAACGTCGGCGGCAAACTAGCGGGGAGCATCCTTCGGAATGGTTATGATCTAACTGTCCGCGATCTGGATAAATCGTTGGCCGAGCCATTCTTGGCCGCGGGGGCGCACTGGGCCGAGAGCCCGGCAGACATGGCGTCCAGCGTCGACTACATCATCACTTGCCTGCCGTCGCCTGCGGCTTGTGCGGCAGTGATGGAGGGGCCGGACGGCATTCTTCAAGGGCTTCGCCCCGGCACGATCTGGGCCGAGATGTCGACGACTGACGCGGAAGAAGTTCGACGCATGGCCGCGCTTGTCGCCGAGAAGGGCGCGGCCGCCATCGATTGCCCGGTTTCGGGCGGATGTCACCGCGCGGCCACGGGCAACATATCGATATTCGCAGGATGCGACCGCGCGACCTTCGAGCGCGCCTTGCCGATCCTGACCATTCTGGGTCGCCGCGTGCTGCATACCGGTGGTGTTGGCACTGCGTCGATGCTGAAAGTCATGACGAACTATCTGGCCACCGCCAATTTGGTAACCTGCGCCGAAGCCCTGGTCACGGCGAAGGCCGCCGGGCTCGACCTGGGTACCACGTATGAAGCGATCAAGATATCCTCGGGCACATCGTTTGTGCACGAAACGGAAAGCCAGGTGATCCTGAATGGGTCGCGCGACATCAACTTCACAATGGATCTTGTGCTGAAGGACATCGGGTTGTTTCAGAAAATGGCTGAGGATGCCGGCGTGGGCTTAGAGGTCTCGCCATTGCTGATCGATATCTTCAAAGACGGGATCGAGCGTTACGGCGAAAGAGAGCTTTCACCGAACATCATCAAGAGACTGGAAGACAAGACCGGGCTCGATATTCGCGCGCCCGGCTTTCCGGTCGAGATCCTTGACGATGAGCCGGAGGAACCGGGATATGAGGTGGTTGTCGAACGGGGGTAAGCGCCGGTAAGATCCGGCCATGACCGACGATCCCGATCTCGACAGTGCCTATGCGCTTGAAACGCCGGATGACAACAAGCGTCTCTATCGGGCCTGGGCCGAAACCTACGACGCCGAATTCGTTGACGGCACCACGTTTCGTTTTCCGGCTC
>CAJHYP010000232.1_pt1 | contig 22022 bp, 20 predicted proteins | sample 9198731 | NCBI WGS metagenome assembly CAJHYP01 (sample SAMEA7708363, study PRJEB35096) | sediment metagenome | biome: marine neritic benthic zone biome [ENVO:01000025]; feature: sediment [ENVO:00002007]; material: shallow marine sediment [ENVO:03000034] sea grass bed [ENVO_01000059] ...
ACCAGTGCGCACTTTTTTGTTTCCCGAGACGGTAACCTCGCCAAACCGCAAGGCCGGACCGGGGTCGACCGTCAATCGGGCCGAAACGCCGCGGTCGTCGTGGCGTGCGACGATCTGCTGGTCGCTGACACGTGCTTTTGCATGTCCTTCCAACAGCCAGCTGTCGATCGCAACGGTTGCGGCCTCGCGGATTGCGCCAGTTCGCGCTGGATGGCCAACGGCGAATTCCGCGGGAAGCTCTGCTGCCGACGGCAAAGGCTGGACTGTCGCTTCGGAAAACCGAAACAGCGGGCCGGGACTAACCTCGATCTGAATGCGAGTGATCCCGGCGGGTGCCGCAAGCGGCGGGATTGCTGCAGCCTCGCGCCCGTCAATCGAAATTGAAATGATGCCGCCGAACCTGCCGGCCTCGTAAAGAACGCCCAGCAGCCGCTCATAATCGGCGCGCGCGGCTGCAACGAGCTCTTGGGAATCCTCGGTTTTGTCGTTTCGGGCTTGTACTAGCAACGACGATGACGCCAACGCGCGCCGCAAATCACGATCCGCACCGGGCGTGCTGAATACAATCTCCGCCGCTTGGGCGACATTTGAAACCGCCAGCACTGACACGACCGCAGCGGCACCAATTTTCCCCCAACACACCGTGACATACTCCTCAGTCGGGACCATTCCCGGGATATCGCTTTCGCGGTGGAAACGACAGGGGGATGTCAGTCCGCTATCACTGGACCGTGAGCCTGATCCAGAAGTCGCACCTCGCGCTGCGGAAACGGGATCGAGATGCCGTTATCGTGAAATGTATCCCACAGCGCGAGGTAGACGTTGCCGCGAATATTTGTCAGTCCGCCTGTCGGGTCAGTGATCCAGAACCGAAGCAGATAATCTACGGAGCTGTCGCCGAAACCAACAATATGACAGACGGGCGGCCGCGACGCCAAGACGCGATCGCATCCCTTTGCGGCCTCAATGGCCAATCTCCGCACGTCGTGCGGACTGTCGGCATAGGACGCGCCGAATGAGATATCCAGCCGTACGAAATCGTTCGAGTGCGACCAGTTCAGAACCTGGCCAGTGATCAGGTCTTCGTTCGGAACCAGGTATTCGCGGCCGTCGCGGGTGGTAATCGAGACGTAGCGTGCGCCCAGCGCGTTGATCCAGCCAAAGGTTTCCCCAATCGAGATCACGTCGCCCGGTTTAATCGACTTGTCCAACAGAATGATGACGCCGGAGACAAGGTTTGACACCACTTTCTGAAGGCCAAATCCAAGGCCGACGCCAATGGCACCGGAAAGAACCGCCAGTCCAGTCAAATCTACGCCGACAGCTTTCAAACCGAGGAAAAACGCGGCGCCAAACAGCATGACTTGCAGAAACTTTACCGCCAGAACCTGCATCGACGGGGATATTTCGGCGTTCGAATGTATGCGCGATGCCGCGGTTTCGGTAAGAAGCCGTGCGGCAGTAAAAAGAACTCCGATGGCAACCAACGCCTCCAGGACCGTCAGAGCGGAAAGATGGAAATCCCCAAGCGTGAGAGCAACGCTATCCAGAAAGGCGCCAACCTCGTCCGTCAGGCCAAGGAAATAAAGCGGCACAAAAATCCAAAGCGACCAGGTCACAATCCGCCGCAGAAAAGTGTTTTTGACCAGCCGTGCCGCGACACCGACGGCAAGGATCGCGACGGTTATGGTTCCCACTAGTTCCAGGAGAAACCGCCGCGACATAAACGGCGTGATCTCGGACATGATCCAAGCCGCGGTCCAGATCAACACGGCGAAGATGATCAATCCAAAGCGCCGGTGCAGGATCACCAGAACGCGTAGCTGCCATTTTGGGCGACCCTCAAGCGTGCGCATCCAATCGTGAAGTTTCGGCCTTAGCCAGCGGTTCAGCCCCCACGCCAGCGCAACGCAAAGCGCCAGTATGCCAATCTGCCAAAGGCGCGACGGTAAAAGCAGCAACGAAGCCTGAAGCTGAGCTTGAGACCAAAGCTCTAAAATCTGCTCTAAAAGCGGCGTTGCTTCTTCCATGTGCGCAGGATGCACAGCATTTGTCCGCGGCACAAGCAGCGCACCCGACCCAGGATTCTGGATTTATTAACGCTTGTTTACAAATAGTTACGTAACCCGCGGGTTACTCTTCCCTCGGATCCAGACTGCAGGGCCGCAGGAGAAAACAGGACACCAAACTGCTCGCACCAGATCACCACTGAATTGAATGTGCTGATATCCGTGCCGGCCGGAATGGCATAGGCTTGATCGCCAACGTTGCCCTTCAATTGACCTAACGCTAACCACTCGTTGTCGGTGACGTCGCCCTTGGAGCCGGGATCGGGATGGGCAGAAAGCCAGACTTCCAGATCCGGACCGTTCGTCACCTCAAACTCAGTCAGCTGAATTTCGTGACCGCCTCCGGGAAGCGCCACCAGCGTCGCAGTGCCTGTCCCTTTGTGAGCGCGATCGGCGTCGCGAAACGCACCGCTGGCGACAACCTGAGCCTCGGCAAGTGTCTCGGTGACAACTTCGTCAAACAGAAGTGGTGAGAATGCGTACCAAAGTAAGGCTCCAACGGGCAGACCCAATAGGCCACCTAATACGAAAGCAATGAATTTTCCGCGCACAATATCCCCCCCGTACGGTAATAATTGCGGCGACCCTACCTCTCAGCCGACAATTTCGCCAACCACTTCCTGAATCTGCGATGCCCGGCCCGTTGAATCCATCAAATGAATTCACGCAATTCTCTTTGATGGATAACCGGCCAAACATGGTGTCGGTTTCGGGCGATCAGGGGTCGGGCGGACTTCGCGCCGTGCGGGCAGTTCGGCATAAATTCGCGTCGAATCGCGCGCAAGGAGTTGGGTCAATGAAAACGCATGTGAAAGCCCTGGTCGTCGGTGGCGGCGCCGTCGGCACGTCGATTGCCTATCATCTGGCAAAGGCGGGATGGGATGACGTCATGCTCCTTGAACGCGACGAATTGACCAGCGGCTCCACCTGGCACGCCGCAGGTCTGCTGCCGTATTTCAATATGTCCTATGCCACCACGCATATCCATGACTACTCCATCAAATACTACAAAACGCTTGAGCAGGAGACCGGCCTGAACCCGGGATTTTATGTTGTCGGAAACCTGCGTATGGCGCAGTCGGACGAGCGGATGGATGAGTATATGCTCTACGCCTCGACCGCCGAAACCTGTGGGGTTCCCTACGAATGGATGACCCCGGCCCAGATCAAGGAACGCTGGCCGCTTGTGCGCACTGATGATCTGAAGGGCGCGATCTATCACCCCACCGACGGCTACATCAACCCCGCCGATGTCACTCAGGCGATGGCCAAAGGCGCGCGCCAACACGGCGCTACAGTCGAGCGAAGATGGCAGGTCGATGGTTACCATTGGACCGGCGATCACTGGGATGTCACTTGCACAAAGATGGTCGAAAAGGGTGGCAATCTCGTTGCCAGCGACGAGCAGGTGGTGATCCACGCGGAGCATGTCGTCACCGCCACCGGCAATCACAATCAACGAACCGCGAGACTACTGGGCCTAAAGATGCCTGCCATCCCGGTCGAGCACCAGTACATCGTCACCGAACCCGACCCGGCCCTTGTGGACTATCGCAAAACCAATCCCGAGCATCCGGTGCTGCGGGACGCCGACGCCAGATGGTATGTCCGCGAAGAACGCGGCGGCTGGATTTTGGGGCCATATGAACAAGGTGCGCCTGCGCGCTTCAGTTACGGTGTACCCGACAGCTTTCGCGCCGATCTATTCCCACTTGATCTGGAACGGATCGAAGAAGAATACATGTCGATGATCCACCGGATCCCGTCGACCGAAACCGCTGGCCTCAAAGACGATTTCAATGGCCCGATTTGCTATACGCCGGACGGCAATCCGCTAATGGGACCAGCCCCGGGCCTGCGCAACATGTGGCTGGCCGAGGGGTTCAGCTTTGGCATCACAGCAGCAGGCGGGGCTGGTTATTACCTCGCTCAGCTCATGGTCGATGGCGAAGCCGAGATCGACATGGCAAGCATCGATCCCAAGCGCTACGGCAACTGGGTTACGACCGAGTATGCCGAGCGAAAGAACGAGGAGTGCTATTCCCACGTCTACATTCTTCACCACCCGGATGAAGAGCGCGAGGCCTGTCGCCCGCTGCGAACGGTGCCCGCCTATGACCGGCAAAAGGCAAATGGCGCGCAGTTCGGGCAGGTGAACGGCTGGGAACGGCCGAATTATTATGGCCCTCTTGATGCATCTGACAGCTTCGACCACGACGCCCGAAGCTTCCGTCGCGGCGGCTGGTGGCAGTATGCTGTCGACGAAGCAAAGGCGATTCGCGGTGGCGTCGGCCTGATCGATGCAAGTGCTTTTACCAAGCACTGGGTCAGCGGGCCGGGCGCAACCGCATTCCTTGACTGGTTTACCTGCAACAAGCTGCCGCGCATCGGACGGATCAACCTGACCTATGCGCTGACCAGCCACGGCACGACCCGCACCGAATACACGATCGTGCGGCGGCAGGAGAACGGCTATTACCTCGTATCTGCGGGAGCCTGGACTGCCTACGACGCCGATTACCTGCAAAAGGCGGCCGAGGATTTTATCGCCGACGGGGGCGAGATTGTCCTGATCCACGATGTGACGTCGCAGTGGGGTGTTTTTGCGATTGCCGGACCGAACAGCCGCGATGTGCTGAAAGAGCTGATCCGCGATCCCGAGCCAGAAACCGCGTTATCCAACAAGCGCTTCCCCTGGCTGTCCGCGCATGACATCGAGTTGGGAATGGTCCCGACTGTCGCAGTTCGCGTCGCCTATACCGGCGAGCTTGGCTGGGAACTTCACCACCCGATTGAGATGCAGAACCATCTCTGGGACCGGCTGTTGGAGGCCGGCGAAAAACACGGTCTAAAACTCGTTGGCGCGCGGGCACAGAACTGGCTTCGGCTGGACAAGAGCTACCGCGCGTTCGGCACCGAACTTGGCCGCGACGCAACCCCGCTCGAGGCTGGTCTCGACCGGTTTGTGGATCTTGAAAAGGAGTTCCACGGCAAGGCGAAAATGATCGAAACCGGCATCCGCTCAATGTGCGTGACGCTGCTGATTGATGGTCCCGAAGACGCGGATCCCTGGGGCCGCGAGGCATTGTACAACGGCGAAACCCGTGTCGGCAGGCTAACTTCTGGCGGCTATTCAGTGCATTTCGGCAATTCGATCGGTATGGGCTATGTGACGCCGGACCTCGCTACGCCCGGCACCAAGTTGCAGGTCAAGATGCAAAACCGGCTATGGAATGCAACCGTCACCGAAGACAGCCCCTACGATCCGAAGAATGAAGTCATCCGCGAAGACGGCTGATCAACGCGGCAACGGATTGGCGCCGCTGTCGTATGCGCTCCAATCGTCGATCTCGGGATAAAACTGGCGGCGCCAGGCCCGCACACGCGGGTTCATAACCGTCATCCACAACGGCGGGATTAACGCCATCGTCGTCATCGCCGCATAGCCAAAGGGCAGATGCGGTGCCGCGTCCTCACTGGGTGTCTGCAACAGCGGATACGGGCGATCCGGGCGGCTATGGTGGTCGGAATGCCGGGTCACATTGATCAAAAGCTTGCTCGATGGCGCGTGCGCTGAATTCCAGCTGTGACGTGGCAACTGTCGCTCGTATTTGCCATCGCCCAGATGCTTTCGCGTCAGTCCGTAGTGCTCGATGTAATTCACCAGTTCGAGCTGGAAGATCGCGAACCCGGCCGCGATCATAAACAGCGCCACACCGGACCAGCCGCCAACTAGATAAGCGAGGATCAAAAACCCACCGGCAAGTCCGAGATACCGCCAAAACGGGTTTGTGTGATGCCAAACCGGCAGGCCGCGGCGTTCCAGCATCTTCCGCTCGGCTCGGAATGACGACCACAGGCTTTGCAACAGGACGCGAGGATAGAACTTCCAGAAATTCTCCCGATACCGCGCGGTCACCGGGTCCCGCGGCGTGCCGACATGGGCATGATGCACCAAAAGATGCTCGGACCGGTAATGCCCGTAGAGCGCCATCCCCATCAGTACTTCGCCCAAAAACCGCTCGAGTCTCGAGGATTTGTGCATCAATTCATGCGCATAGACGATGCCGATTGTCCCAGACATCAAACCAACGCCCAGAAACAACGCCACTTTCTCGACCGAGGACAGATGGCCGGAGGCTGTGACGTAGGCCAATATGGGAAATGTCGTCAACAACTGGACAAAAGGCCAGATTAACGTGATCCGTCGATGCCAGACGATGGCTTCGGGTGGCGCATCGGTATCGGGATTGCGCGGATCAACCCCGATCCAGGCATCCAGCAGAGAAAAGACAAACCAGGCATAGAGCGGCAGTAAAACCAGCGTCCAGCCGCCGAATATCGCCTCGATCCAGGCCACAGGTACAAGCGTCAGCGAGACCCAAAACGGAAGTGCCGGCGGAACCTGGTTTGGATAAGTCGCGGCATTTGTCATCTGCGGAAGCATCAACTTATGGATTTTGTGCCGAGGGTATCGGTGTCGACACTCAGTCTCAATCCTTCGACAAGGCGTTCGACGCGAGGTCATAGGCCTTTCGCATCAACGTCGGCAGTTTCGCGGAATTGAATTCGGACTTGCTCACGAATTGGCCGGCCATTGGATTGGCGTCCAACGGCACTTCTGAAACGCGCAATGCCAGCTGCAAATGAAAATGTGTAAACGTGTGCCGAACCTCGCAGCCTGGATCGCACCATGCTGCATCTATTGGAGGGTTTTCGACTGGCGGGGCTTCGACCCATTCGCCACCCGGCCAACCCAGCATGCCACCAAGCAGCCCGTTCACGGGTCGTGTTTCCAAAAGCCATGCGCCATCGCTGCGCCGGGCCAGATAGGCGATCCCCTTGCGAGTTGGTTTGGGTTTTTTGGGTGCCCTTACTGGGAAATCGCTGGTTTGACCCGTTGCTCGCGCCGCGCAAGCGCCGCTCCACGGGCACCTGCCACAGGTCGGGTTCCGTGGCGTGCAGATCGTGGCACCTAGATCCATAACGGCTTGCGCATAGTCTCCGGGCCGATTGGCAGGTGTCAGGTCCGCGGCAAGCGCGCTCAGGACCGGTTTGGATTGTTTCAAAGGTGTCCCAACCACAAACAGGCGGCTCATGACGCGTTCGACGTTGCCGTCGACGACGGTTTCCGGTTTGTCGTAGGCAATCGCAGCGATCGCCGCGGCGGTGTAAGGGCCGATCCCGGGCAACGTGAGCAATTCCTCGCGCGTGCCGGGAAAGCGGCCGCTCCAATCTTCGGTCACAAGTCTTGCGCACTTCAAAAGGTTGCGCGCACGGGCGTAATAGCCCAATCCTGCCCACTCGCCCATCACGGTGTCGTCGCGCGCCCGCGCAAGGTTCTCAACGCGCGGCCAAAGTTTGGTAAATCTTTGATAATACCCGACAACCGCCGCCACGGTCGTTTGCTGGAGCATGATTTCGCTCAGCCAGACACGGTAGGGATCGGGCCGCGCACCGGCGAGCCGTTCAGCGGGTCCAACGCGCCAGGGTAAATCCCGGGCGTTACCATCGTACCAGCGTAGCAGATCGGCGGCTTCAGGCCTGTCACGCAATCTTTATCCTCCGTGCTGTGGCTTTTGAGTGGCGCGGACGCATTCGTCCTCTAGAATGCGGGTCGAGCCAAGGAAGGCAAGTCGATGCGAGAGGGTCGCCGCAGGCGAGGATTTGAACGGGCGGCCAGCCTGATGGCCGGGCGCATTCGCGAAGCCGGCGAAAGCCGTGGTTTTGCCGTTTCCCGTCTATTGACACATTGGGACGATATTGTGGGCGCTGACCTTTCGGGCCAGGCGCGCCCGGTCGAAGTCACCTATGGTCGGGGTTTTGGCGCCACACTGACGCTTTTGACCAGTGGTGCTGCCGCTCCGATTGTCGAGATGCAGAAAGAGCAAATCCGGGAACGCGTGAACGCTTGCTATGGCTATGCCGCGATCAGCCGCATCAGGCTGACTCAGACGTCCGCCACAGGGTTCGCCGATCCCGCTGCGGAATTTGAAACCAGACCACAAGGGCCAGAACCGGATGCCAAGGCCATTTGCGCGTCTGATCAGGCCACGAACGATGTATCAGACGAAGGCCTGCGAACCGCCCTTGCGCGATTGGGGGCCAACGTCCTATCTCAGTCGAAACAGGAATAAAGGTTTGATGATTATGATCCGATTTTTGACCGCCCGAGCCGCTCCGGCCGTTGCCTTGATCTTTGCGATGGTCATCGCATCGCAATCGGCGCTGGCGCAGGATGCAGCTGACATCGACACCTCCGACATCCAAGAAATGTCGATGGGCAACCCTGACGCCACGGTGACAGTTGTTGAGTACGCATCTTTCACCTGCCCGCACTGCGCCGCGTTTCATGCCGATACGTTCAAGGAATTGAAGGCCGACTACATCGATTCTGGAAAGATCAATTTCATCTATCGCGAGGTGTATTTTGACCGTTTTGGTCTTTGGGCTGCGATCGTTGCCCGGTGTGGTGATGGCGCCGAGAAACGATTTTTCGGCATCGCAGATATGCTTTACTCACAGCAACAGGACTGGGCGCGCCAAAGTGAAGCAACGGCGATAGTCGAGCGGCTTCGCCGGATCGGCAAGACAGCAGGACTGACCGACGGCCAGCTCGACCAGTGCCTGACCGACGCCGACAACGCCCAAAAGCTCTATGCCCGTTACCTGCAACAGGCCGAAGCGGACGACGTTAGCTCCACGCCGACGTTTTTGATCAACGGCGAAAAATACACCAACATGCCATACGACGAGATGAAGGCGATCTTGGACCAGGCCATGGGAAGCTGATGCTTGCGCGCTGAGTGCGCCTAGGGACAAATTCAAGATAAGCCGAGTTCTTCGAGCGCCGCGTCGAGGGGCTTGGCATCTTCCATTTTCAGCCGAACCGGGAGCGTGAGCACTTTCTGTCGGAACGACGGTGGTAGGCGGGCGGCGTCTTTTTCGGTGGTGACCAGTTGCGCCGACTGTGCCGCCGCTTCGCGTTCCAGGCGTTTCAAAAGGCCTTCGGTCAGCGGCTGGTGATCTTCCAGCGGCTCGGCGCGGACGAGTTCTGCGCCAAGATCTCGCAGTGTCGAAAAAAACTTCTCGGGGTGTGCAATTCCCGCGAACGCCATCGCCCTAAGCCCGTCCCATTCCATTCCGGTTTTAAGTGGCTCAAGGGTTGCACGGATACGTGTCACCTCCGGAAGATCGGGCCAGTTTTCAGCGAACCGATGTTGAGCGGCCTCGTTGCCGACGATCAATAGGATATCGGCCCGGGAAAGGCCGGCCGGCACTGGCTCGCGAAGGGGGCCGGCCGGTAGGACCAACCCATTGCCAAAACCGGTCGCACCATCGACGACAACGATACTCAACGATTTCGTAACCGACGGGTTCTGAAATCCGTCATCAAGGATCACCGCGCGCGCGCCTGCCGCAATCGCTGCCCGAACCCCGGCCGCCCGGTTCTTCGATACCCAAGTAGGCGCAAACGCAGCGAGCAAGAGCGGCTCATCTCCGACAGCTAGGGCGTCGTGTTGAGCCGGGTCAACTTGGATCGGCCCTTGGAGACGTCCGCCATAGCCACGCGATACAATATGCGGCGCCGCGTCTCGAAGTCGCTCGGCCAAGGCAATCACTGTCGGCGTTTTCCCTGTGCCGCCGGCATTGAGATTGCCAACGCAAATTACCGGGATATCCGGCACGATTTCGGGCTCGCGCGTCAGGCGTCGTGCTGTGGCGAAGGCATAAACGCGTCCCAGCGGTGCCAGAAGCCTGGCAACGACACCAGGCGCCTGCCGAGGATTGTTCCAAAACCTGGGCGGCCGCATCAATCCACCTCGCCTGCGTCCACTTCGGCGTCGATTAATTCTGCCAGTTTTTCAACCACATGCGCGCTTTCCGAAGTCAACGACCATCCTGCGTGCGCTAGCATAGCCGCTTTGTCCGGGGCCAGCAGATTGAATATCATGTCGCCCAATTCGTCCGGCGATGTCAGTTCGGCCGTCGCATTTGCCTTCCGAAGCCGGTCAAACCGATGGAAATAATTGCCGATGTTGGGCCCATGGACCACCGCTGACCCTAGGGACGCAGGTTCAAAAGGATCGGATGCCTCGGCGTCCTTGTCGAGTGTGCCGCCCATGAAAGTGATCGGCGCTAAACGGTACCAAAGCCCCATCTCGTCCTCTGTATCGGCGACATAGACCTGAATATTCTCATCTGGCTCTCCGCCTCCTGATCGCAGCGCGGTTCGCCATCCCTGGGCTTCAAGGGCCGCCGACAATGTCGGACCGTCACCGGGCACTCGCGGCACAACAATCAACAGGAGGCGATGGGCGGCTCGGATGGTGCGCCTTTGTGCGGCCTCGACACTTGCAATCTCGCTCAAAGTCACATGCGCCGCCAGCCAGATTGGCCGCCCGGCCAGGATTTTCCCAATATCATCCAGCTCGGCCTGATTGCAGGGCAACGCCAATGCGGTATCGCTTAGTGGACCGGTTACTAACACACGATCTTGCGCGATGTTTCCTCCGTAAAAGGCTTGTGCCTCGACCGCAGAGGACGCCAGAAATCTCGTAAAATGCTCAAGAAGCGAAGCCGAAAGTAGCGACAACCGTCCCCCTGGCGCAACCTGCCCGCGATAACTTGAGGCAAGAAACAATGGGACACCACGTGCAGCAGCCTCAGTGATCAAAACCGGTCGGTCGGGCGGGCCAATCAACACCGCCGCGTCCGGTTTCCAATGGTCGAGAAATCGCGCAACCGACCCCGCGGTTTCCCCTGGCGCAAGTTGATGAATAGCGACTGAAGCCGTGGCAGCCGCATTTTCAATCGACGTCACCAGGGCATGAACCGGCTCGCCGCGAAGCCGAGAGAATTCCTGGTAAAGTGCCGCCACCACGCCAGTGTCCGCTGCATCCTGGGCGTGCATCCATAGCAAAAGACCATTCGGGCGAACGTTGCTGGTCTTTCCAAGCCTTTGAGGTGCTGCGGCCTTTTTTGGTGTATTGCGCGGAGCCCGCGCGATGTCCCGTAATCGGGTCGCGGCATAAAATAGCCTTGAGATCAGCCGCGGGCTTGATCGCGTCAGTTGCCCAGCTCCTCGGTTGACGAGGCGGCTGCCTGTTCGTCGCGAAGCCTGTGAAGATGCGCGATGTAGTAGCGCATATGCGCATTGTCGACGGTGCGCTGCGCCTCGGACTTCCAGGCGTCGTATGCACTTTGGTAATCGGGGAATATTCCGACGACGTGGATGTCATCGACGTCCTTGAATATATTTTTTGTTGGGTCGACAAGCTCGCCGCCAAAAACAAGGTGCAGACGCTGGTTCATATGATCCTCCGTTGGGGTCGTTGGCAGGCTAACCGGTCGCGGCGTCGGGTCAAGTCGGGCCGAACTTGGCTATGCCAACGCGCCGACTATGTCGCGATGAACGCGGATGCCGCCGGCGACAACACCGGCGGTTTGCCTTGCCGGGCTGTTGAACGTCAGCGTTTGACCTTTGCGATCTGTCACGATGGCGCCGGCCTCGGATACGATTAGTGCACCTGCGGCAATGTCCCATTCCCACGTTGCCCTGAGTGTCAGCATCCCGTCGAACCGGCCTTCGGCCACAAGCGACAGGCGATAGGCAAGCGATGGCCGGAAGTGCCGTTCAAATCCGGGAGCCGCACCTGCGTGCCAAAACCTGTCTTGCATCGTCACGCGCGGTGTCAGGACCGTAGCGCCCTCAACACCAGCTTTGGTTGTTGATCGAACTGTCTCGTCATTGAGCGTCGTCCCTCGGCCTTTCCGGGCCAGATAGAGTTTGTCGCGTGCGGGAAGAAAGACGCAGGCAGCGACGACCCGTCCCGCTTCGGCAATCGCCAGTGAATGCGCCCAGGTTTTCTCGCCCGCAACGAAGGCGCGGGTGCCGTCAATTGGGTCCACGATAAAGACTCGCTCAGCGGTGAGCCGCGCTCTGTCGTCCTCGGTTTCTTCACTTACCCAGCCGTATTCCGGCCGAGCACTCAAAAGTCGGTCTTTAAGATGCGTGTCGACGGCTAAGTCCGCTTCGCTCACCGGATCGTCGCCGCCTTTGTCCCAGACCTGGGGGTCTTCACGCCAATACTTGCGGGCGATCTCGCCGGCTTCGCGAGCGGCATCGCTCAATAGCGACAGATCACTCGCCGGCAATGGTCAACCCATCAACCAAAAGCGACGGAGCGACCCGGCTCAGATGATGCCGGGCGTCGTTCGCGGGCCGGATTGACGCCAGCATGTCATGCAGATTTCCGGCGATCGTGCATTCGTTCACAGGATAGGTGATCTCTCCCTTTTCCACCCAAAATCCGCTTGCGCCACGGGAATAGTCGCCAGTCGTCGGATTTATCGACGAACCAATGAGCGATGTCACAAGAAACCCTGTTCCCATATCCCGGATCAGGTCGTCGCGGCTCTCGGAACCTTCAGTCAGGGCGATATTGCCAGTGCGCGGCATCGGCGGCGACCCTGTGCCACGCGTGGCGCTGGCTGTGCTTTCCAGGCCAAGCTGACGTGCTGTCGCCAGATCCAGCGTCCAGCCGGTCAGCACACCATCATCCACGATCATTCGCCGATGCGTCGGCAGCCCCTCGGCGTCGAACGGGCGGGACCCGCTGATCCGAGGCCGGTGCGGGTCTTCCGTGATAGAAATGCCCTTGGGCAAGACCTGACGATCAAGTTTTTCCCGAAGCCATGACGATCCGCGCGCAACCATCATTCCATTTGCGGCTTGCGTTAGGTGCCCAATAAGGCTGGATGCAATCCGCTCGTCAAAAAGCACCGGAAATGCACCTGTAGGTGGTTTTTTGGCGCCGCGGCGCGCCAAAGTGCGCTCACCCGCGATCCGGCCAACATCATCCGCGTCGATCAGGTCATCGCGAAAAACCCGGCTGTCGCCATAGTAATCACGTTCCATCGATGTGCCGCTGCCGGTGATGGCAACGCAGGAAAGCCCGTGCGACGTGCGACTATATCCGCCGGCAAATCCATTCGTCGCCGCTATGTGGAGCGAGCTCCGCGAATATCCGGCAGCGGAGCTATCGGCCTGTGTGATGCCATCCAACGCAAGCGCGGCCGCCTCGGCGCGTGTGGCCATTTCCTGAAGCTCGCCTGGATCAGGTTCGGGCGCCTCTTCGGACAATTCCAGCACTGCAAGATTCCAGTCCGCGGCCAGCTGATCGGCATTGGCAAGTCCAATATAGGGGTCCTCAGGCGCCAGCTTCGCCATTTCAACGGCTCTTTCTGCAACCGTGGCAATTGTTTCCGAGCTGCTATCCGAGGCGGAAACGCAGGCTTGCCTTTTGCCGATCAGGACCCGCAGTCCGATCTCGACGCCTTCCGCGCGCTCTGCGTGCTCCAGCTTCCCCGACAACACGTTAATAGAAATCGACGTGCCTTTAGTGGCAATGGCGTCGGCCGCCTCTGCGCCCGCCTTTTTTGCGGCACCGAGAAGTTTGGCGGTCAGCGCGGCAAGATCTGTCATAGCACTCCCGGAACAGGTTCCTGCCCGAATTAGTCGTCCAGGACCCGCCCTGCAAGGGCTCAAAAATTGCGACATTTCTGGTGTCGTTAATGATCAAGACACAAGCAACGCCGCGAAGCGAGTGTCGAACTATGGCATATGAAGACCTCGTCAATCTTGATCGATATCCGATCGACCGCCCCGGTCCAGAGCTGGAAGTCTGCCTGAAGGATGTTCGTGCTGCATTGGCGGAAGACGGTTGCGCGGTCCTGAAAGAATTCCTCACACGCGCCGCAATCGATGTGCTGACAATCGAAGCGGACCGAGTCTCGGAACACGCGCATCGGTCTTTCAACCGTACAAATGCATATTTCACAAAGGACGATCCAAGCCTGCCCGGGACCGACCCGCGACGGAAGTTCTTCGATCGGTCGAATGCCTTCATTCCAGCGGATAACTTTCTGCATGGCGGGCCGCTAAGGACGATCCATGACGCGCCGGGCTTTGACGACTTCATCCAGTTGTGTTTGCAGGAGAAACACTTTCATCGCTATGCCGACCCGTTGGCGGACGTGATCGTAAACATGGCGGAAGCCGGAAGCGGATTCCCCTGGCATTTTGACACCAACAATTTCACCGTTACGCTGGCAATTCAAAACGCCGAGATGGGTGGAGCATTTGAGTACGCCGCAGGGATTCGAGAACACGACGAGAATTTCGACGAAGTTTCTCGAGTGCTTGATGGGGATTCGGAAAGGGTCATCCGACTGGAACTGGAGCCGGGCGATCTTCAGCTATTCCGTGGCCGAAACTCACTGCACCGTGTGGCGCCAGTGAAGGGAAATCGAAGACGATACGTCGCGATATTTTCCTATGTTGAGGAGCCCAATATGGTCGGCTCGCCTGAGCGTACCCAACAACTTTATGGCCGTGTGTTGCCAATCCATTTGGAGCGGGCGGGACTGCGGGTAGATCAATTTATTGACTGAAAAGCAGTGCGCAAAAAAACGCCGCCCAGCAGGGCGGCGTTTTCGCGTTGTGCTCGGTCTTGCGGCTACTTTATCCGCTGGCCATTGGCCAGAACTGAACCGTCTTCATTGACTTCGATTGTCGAGACCAGCGTGTCTGGTCCGTCGCCGGGACGAGCGAATAGGCCCATCATCATGCGCGCGCCCATCGCCTGTTCATCCGGCAAAAGACCCATGCCGACAAGCTTGTCCAAAAGCCCGTTACCGCCAACCAGCATCAAATTCGCGACGCCTGCAGGCATCGGAATGCCTATTGAGTTGTTGAACGTGAATGCGCCGTCGCCGGTCAGTTCTGCACCAGCTAAAGTCAGTTGTAGCGCATTGATATTGACCTCCTCCAATGTCCCCGGAGGCTCTGCGTCCATGTTTTCGGCGTATTCCGGATCGGTGAAATCCTCGGTCAAAATAGCCTTACCGGCGAGATCGATGATTAGTGTCGCCGGATCGCGTGGCAATTGACCGGCCGGATCGAACATGCCCCAGATCAAGTCGTCGATCTCAAGGCCTATCATGCGCATCACCAGCGCAAAATCCTGAGGGTCTTCGCCGGGCACCATTGGCATTGTGAATTGACCGCCGCTTTCGGCCATTCGTAGATTTACCGCCGGTAAGGGGATTACTGAACCGGAGACTGAAACTGTGACGTCGTTGGTCTTGCCGCCGTAGGAAATACCGTTTTCGTCAAACGCGGCATTCAACGACCCAGAAGTCGCTGTCGCGAGCATCTCGAAACTGCCGTCCGGACCATCGAACTCAACTGCATAGCTGCCCGTGCCATAAGTGGCCGTGCCGGTCTGGCGCATGCCCGCATTGATCATTTCGGCAACCGACATGTTCATTTCGATTTTTCCGATCGCGCCCTGCGCGGTCTGCTTCAAATCCGCGACGCTGAACTTGAACGCGCCTTCGCCCTCTTTGCCCTCTGGGTCGGCGAATGAGATGTCCATCACCATCGAGGCAATAGACGATTCAGTCACGTAGTTCCGAACATCACCTTCGGAAAGATCGATGAATCCTGCCATCCCATTCAGAGCGAATTCGACAACAATCGGAAGGTCGTCGGGAATGTCGTCACCCTCGATCGTAAATCCGCCCATCTCGAATGTGGGATAATCGAAATCGTAACGAAGCGAACTCGCGTCGCCGGAAGCAATCATTGAGGCGCCGGGTTGGCGCAGCGAGAAGCCAACTTTTCCATCGCCCTCTGGTGTGGTGATGTCGACCGAAATCGGCATTGTGTCGGGCATCCGGATCGCAACTGAACCGTCCCCCAATTCTTCGAATGCCAGATCACCGATCACAAGCGAGACCGAGCCGTCGGGGACTTCAAATGCCGTGGCAACGCCGGAAACAGTCAACGTTCCGCCCGAGCTGGATTGTCCCGTGGTCGTAACTTCGGCGCCGTAGTTGGCCATTAAGTCCTGCCAGTCACCCCAGACTTCGGCCGCCGTCAGGTCGGCGAAAGCAGGGCCAGCCACAAGCGCGAAAGCCGCTGTTGTTGTTAGAGTTTGGAATATTTTCATAATTTTTATCCGGTGCAAATTGGAGGTGGACCCAACATCCGGAGGAGGCCGGAGTCCGTCAAGTTCAGCCTATCATAACAATGATAGGCCGGGTAAGCGTGTCCGTGATAGCACGCAGTATGGCAAAATGGAGGCAGGAATGTCAGTTCATGGCAAAACCGTGATGATAACGGGCGCCAGTCGAGGGATCGGCGAAGCGTCGGCACGCGCGTTTTCGAGTGCCGGTGCCAATGTCGTTCTGCTCGCCCGTGGACAAGATGCCATAGCCCGGATCGCGGGCGAAATCGGCCCCTCTGCCTTGGCGATCCCGTGCGATGTCAGCCGATTTCTCGAGGTGCAGACGGCAGTCATGGCAGCCGAAGATGCATTCGGTTCCGTTGACATCCTCATCAACAATGCCGGCGTTGTGGCGCCGGTCGACCACATCTCCACATCTGATCCTGACGCCTGGAGCCACGTCATCGACGTCAACTTGAAGGGCGTCTACTACGGAGTGCGCGCCGTATTGCCCGGGATGCTTGAACGTGGTGCAGGAACCATATTGAACCTCTCGTCCGGCGCGGCATACGGTCCGGTGGAGGCCTGGTCGCATTACTGTGCCTCGAAGGCTGGCGTGTTCATGCTGACGCGCTCTATCGACAAAGAGTATCGCGACCAAGGCATCCGCGCGCTTGGTCTGTCTCCCGGCACCGTCGCAACCGAAATGCAGCGCGAAATCAAGGCCAGCGGCATCAATCCCGTTAGCCGTCTCGAGTGGTCCGACCACATTCCGCCTGAATGGCCAGCGAAGGCGCTTTTGTGGATGTGTGGGTCCGAGGCGGACGAGTTTCTTGGTGCAGACATTACGCTGCGTGATGAAAGCATCCGCGCGCGCCTGGGGTTAGCGGAGTGATCGACGTCGGCCATGAAGACGGCCTGACCGTTCTTACGCTCAACCGACCCGACAAGGCCAACGCGCTGACGCGCGATATGCTCTTGACGCTGACGGACGCGGTTGAGGCCGCGTCGGAAGATACGTCGACGCAGTCGCTGATTTTGACCGGAACGGGGAAGATCTTCAGTGCGGGTGCCGATCTTGAGGCAGCCAAGGCCGGTCTGGCGACTGACCCGGTCTGGGAAAGACTATCTGGCGCCATCGCCGCATTTCCCGGACTGTCAATTGCTGCGCTGAATGGCACGGCGGCGGGCGGTGCGCTGGGCATGGTCCTGGTAGCGGATCTTCGGATCGCTGCGCCCGAAGCGAAAGTATTCTATCCTGTAATGGCATTGGGGTTCTTGCCGCAGCCCTCGGACCCGGTCCGATTGTGCAACCTTGTTGGTCCGGCACGATGCAAGTTGATTTTGGCCGCGGGTGCCCGGATAAGCGCTGACCAAGCTCTGGAAATCGGCCTTTTTGACCGGATCGATAAAGATCCGGTGGCCACCGCCCGCGAACTCGCCGCCCCGGCACTTGCGGCCGAGCGCGAACATGTCGTTGCCATTAAGTCGATGATACCGAACGGTTAATTGGGCATCGGGAACTGACCTCGTACTAAAGTGACCAGTCAATCACCGGTCCCAATGGCACAATGCCCAAGGGATTTCGAAGTTCGGATGGCGAAAAGTACCCCTGCTTATAGACGTCGAACCGCACGGTTCCGGCTACACCGGGCATCACATGAATTCGGCGCGCATAGGTCCAGAGTGCCGGATAATCCATGATCCGTCGAAGGTTGCATTTGAAGGCGTAATGGTAGGCGACATCGAACCGGGCGAGTGTTGGAAAAAGTCTTAGATCGGCTTCGGTGAACTGGTCCCCTACCAGCCATTCGGCCTCAGTCAGCCGTTCCTCTATTGCGTCAAGCGTCGCGAAGACCTCGCCAACAGCTTGTTCATATGCTTCCTGAGTGCGGGCAAATCCGGCGCGGTAGACACCATTGTTTAGGGTGGCATAGATCCGGTCATTCCAGGCGTCGATCTCGTCGCGCAGCGGTCGCGGATATAGATCAGGGCCGTGCCCGAAATGCGTAAACATCCGGATGATTTCGGCCGATTCATTCGAGACGATCTGCTTATTTTCACGGTCCCAAAGCACCGGAACCGTCAATCGACCAGTGTAGGCAGGGCGTTGGCGAGCAAAGACCTCGTGCAGCGCGTGCACGCCGAGTTCGGGATCGGAGAATTCGCCCTCAGCGTCATAAACCCAGCCCTGATCGGTGCGGCGCGGTCGGGCGTATGCGACTGAAATAGTGTCTTGAAGTCCTAGAATTTCCCTTGCCAGTAAGGTTCGGTGCGCCCAGGGGCAATTCCAGGCGACATAAAGATGATAGCGGCCTGGGTCCGGCTTGTATGGCCCGTCCGGTGAGATCCAATCTCGAATGACCGATGCCGCGCGCTTGAACTCGCCGCCCTGAACGGTGTCCGGTCCGGGGTCGTTTGCGTGGTATATGCCGTTGATCATAACGCCCATGCGAGCCGAGATAGCGCGAATGTCATGAAATAGCGATGCGCAGCGCCTGTGCGCTATTCTTTCTGTCCGCGAACCCAGGCCGGCCGTTTCTTTAGACGACCGAAATAAGTAGCCAGTGGCCCGCCCTCATGTACCAGGTCCACTCCGGCAGCCCACCCCGCAACATGGCCGGCGACGATATCGGCGATGGTGAAGTCATCGCCCGCCAGAAATTCAGCATCTCCCAGAAGTCGGGCGAATTTCTTCTCGGCCATCCTGATATCGCGATCTAAGATCGGGAATATCTCGGGGTGTCGCATTTCCTCTGGAAGCACATAACTGTGGCGGCCGCGCATCCAGAGCGGTGCCTCGATCTCGGTCAGCACAAAATTGATGCGAGCGTCCATATGGGCGCGCTCGGGAGTGCCAACCGGATAGGTAAATCGCGCCTCGCGATCAGAAAGATAGTGCAAAATCGCCAAGCTGTCCGTTAGCACGACGTCTTCGTCTTGGAGAATTGGCACCTGCTTGAGTGGGTTGAGCGCGTTCACGGCGTCGGAATGGGGCATCTCAACCCGATGCTCGTATTCAAGGCCAAGTTCTTCAAGCAGCCAAAGCACGCGAAAGGTGCGAGAACGGACGGGTCCTGTAACGGTCAGGGTCATCTGCGGTTCATCCAGGCAATTTTCAACAATGTGCGTTCCATTAGGGCCATATCGGGCGCCCGCGATGTTGAGCGCAGCGTCAGGTCGGTGTCCAGCAATAGCGCAAGCGCGCGTTCCAACTTGATCATGCCCCAGGATCTGGCTTGCCTTAGAATGCGGTCACGTCGCGGGCCGAATGCCGGTGGCCGAAGTTTGCTTACGCCGGCGCCGGGCCCATCCGGGTGGGCGGCCACCACGTGCAAGGTTCGGAAATGTCGCGTCGCGCCGATACATAATCCAACAGCACCAATTCCCTGCGCCTCGAGCCGGCGAAGCACCGGGGATATTTGGTGGGCTTCGCCGTCTGCCGTTACGTTCAACACGTCGTCGATGGCAGCCTCAACCGACTGTGGCGCACAAAGCTCGACTTCTTCAGCGCGTAACTGCGAAGCATCACTCAACTTATAAAGCGCTATTTTTTCAAGTGTTTGCCGAAAATCACCGGGACCAAGCACTCGAGAGTATTCTGTCAGGACCGCCATCGCATCGCTCGAGATGTCCCCAATCCCCGCATCCCGCAACGCGCGTTCGATTTCGTCCCTGGTGGGCGGGTCATCGTAAATGCCAGTCGAATAGGCGGTCGAGTGGTCTTCAAACAACTTTCTTAGCTTGGATCGCGCGGCCAGCTGGCCTGCAGTTACGACGATCTGCGCGTCGCCGTCGTTCCAATCGGTCAATGCTGCGCCAATGATGTTCGTGACGCCGTCGCCTGCGTCCTCGACAAAGGCAACTCGCGGCCCGGGGAAGAAACCTTGTGCTTTGACCGCGTCGAGAAGAAGGGCAGGGTCTTTTCGCAAATCCGCGGCAGCGATCCGGGTAAACCGCATTTCGTCCTCGCCCTGCGCGCCGATCAGCGCCTTGATGACTTCCTGGCGCCGAAGCGCGACGCGCATTGCGTCGCTGCCATAGATCAATAGCCCGGTTTTCGTTGGATCCGGCTTTGCGAAATAGCTGGCCGCATCCCTGGTCGACAACTTCATAGCGCGTCGGCCTCCGCAAGAATGTCGGCGACGATCCGATCCGCCAGCAGGATCATCAGACGTTCGCGCGCATCCCGTTGCGCTACGATCGTTGCAACAGTGGTCGACGTAGCGGAGTAGCTCGCGAAGCTTTGCTCACTTCCGGAAAGCTGCGGGCCTGCTCCGTCATTCAGCGACCAGTTAACGCGCCCGATCACATTATACCGGCTGATCGTGCCGTCAGACAGAAAGCCGACGGCTTCCTCGTCGACTAGGATTTCTGCATTCAGTGTCAGATCTCCTTGTGTGGGTTGGCCAAGCCGGTCCTCAAGGCGACGAACAAGTGCAAATCCCTCTTCGTCGGCCGGTTCTGCAACCTCGATGCGGCCACGAAGCCGTGTGGCAGGTTGGCCTGGCGCGTAAACCGGCTCAAAACCGCACCCAGCCAGCACTGCAATTCCAACCAGTATTGTTCGGCGGTCAAATGACGACATTGACAATGCGACCCGGCACAACGATCAGCTTTTTTGGCTGACCTCCGGCCAGCGCACGGGCAACAGCATCGTCGGCCAGCGCCAGCTTTTCAACCTCGTCATTTGGCATATCTTTTGGCACTGTGATTTCAGACCGACGCTTGCCGTTCACCTGGATCGGCAGTGTCACTGTGGCTTCGACCAAATAGGCCTCGTCCGCCACGGGCCAGGGCGCGTTCGCGATTAATCCTTCGCCGCCCTGCATCTCCCAAATCTCTTCCGAAAGGTGCGGCGTCATCGGCGACATAAGCTGCGCCAACACCTTCACTGCCTCGCGTCGTGTATTCTTTGAAGCCTTTGATTTCTGAAGAACATTTGTGAATGCATAAAGCTTGGCGATGGCGGCGTTGAAGCCAAAAGATTCAATCCCCATCGTCACATCGTGGATCGTTTTATGCATCGCGCGCTTGAGATCGTCGTCACCCGAGCCGGTGTCGTCGCTGGTGGTAGTATCTTCCGAGATGCGGTGGACGCGGGCCAGGTGCTTGGCCGCAGCTTCGGCCCCGGCCGCGGTCCATTCGACGTCGCGCTCTGGCGGAGAATCGCTCAGCACGAACCAGCGGGCAGTGTCCGCCCCGTATTGATCGATGATTGCCTCTGGGTCGATGACGTTCTTTTTCGATTTCGACATCTTGGCCGAAGCGATGACCTCAACCGGCATGCCGGTGGCCCCTAGACGCGCGCCGCTTTCGTGAACTTCGATGTCTTCTGGGAAGTGATAAACCGGGCGATCGTTATCGTCACGCGTGACATAGATCGCGTGCGTTACCATGCCCTGCGTAAAAAGCGCATCAAACGGCTCGATTGAGCTTTCAGGCAAGTGCCCACAAATGTGCATCGCGCGCGCGAAGAACCGCGAATACAGCAGGTGCAAGATCGCGTGCTCGATCCCGCCGATGTATTGGTCGACGTTCATCCAGTATGACGCTTCGGCCAAGTCCGTCGGTGTTTCCGCCCGTGGAGCGGTGAAACGGGCGAAATACCAGGACGAGTCGACGAATGTGTCCATCGTATCAGTTTCGCGCTTGGCAGGTTTGCCACAGGACGGGCAGGGGACATCGCGCCAGGTCGGATGCCGATCGAGCGGATTGCCGGGCAGATCAAACGCGACATCGTCTGGGAGCCGAACCGGAAGGTTTTCCTTTTTCTCGGGAACTACACCGCAGTCGTCGCAATGCACGACCGGGATCGGGCAGCCCCAATAGCGCTGGCGGCTCAAACCCCAGTCGCGCAGTCGATAATTGGTGACGCCTTTGCCCCATCCTTCGCGCTCGGCAAAATCGATAGTGGCATCGATTCCCTCTTGCCCCG
>CAJHYP010000310.1_pt1 | contig 21923 bp, 23 predicted proteins | sample 9198731 | NCBI WGS metagenome assembly CAJHYP01 (sample SAMEA7708363, study PRJEB35096) | sediment metagenome | biome: marine neritic benthic zone biome [ENVO:01000025]; feature: sediment [ENVO:00002007]; material: shallow marine sediment [ENVO:03000034] sea grass bed [ENVO_01000059] ...
CTTCGGCCTTCAGGATCTCGGTCAAAGTACCGGGGGCTGGGGCCGGAACCTCGACCGAGACCTTATCGGTCTCTAGCTCGCAGAGCATTTCGTCCTGGTTGACGCTGTCGCCGACAGCTTTGAACCAACTCGACACAGTTGCTTCTGTGACACTTTCGCCCAGCGTCGGCACCATGACGTCAACCGTCGCACCACTGGCCGTCGGGCCATTCCCGGCGGTGGCCGGCGCGGGTTCCGGTTCCTTGGTTTTGGCCGGTTCCGGGCTGGGCGCTGCTCCGGCGCCTTCGTTCAAAGTTGCCAAAAGCGCATCGACGCCAACTGTTTCGCCCTCTTTTGCGACGATCTCACCCAATGTCCCGGCGGCGGGCGATGGCACCTCGACGGTGACTTTGTCCGTTTCGAGCTCGCAAAGCATCTCGTCAACGGCAATGATTTCGCCAGGTTGTTTGAACCAGGTCGCAACCGTCGCTTCGGTGACGCTTTCTCCCAGCGTCGGAACGCGGATTTCCGTTGCCATCTTGGTTACCCTTCCAGTGTCAGCGCGTCGCTAACCAGCGCTTGTTGTTGCGATTTGTGCATTGAGGCCAGACCAGTTGCAGGCGATGCCGCAGCCGGCCGACCGGCATAAGTTGCGCGGGTGGTATCCGCGCCGATCCGGGTCAGAACCCATTCGATATTGGGCTCCATAAAGAACCAGGCACCCTGGTTTTTCGGTTCTTCCTGACACCAGACCCAGTCTGCGTTGGGAAAGCGCTTCATCTCGTTCACCATCGACAGTGCCGGGAACGGATAGAACTGTTCGACCCGCATCAGATAGATGTCGTCGATCCCACGTGCGTCGCGTTCTTCAAGCAGATCGAAGTAAACCTTTCCTGAACAAAGCACGACCCGCTTGATCTTGTCGTCCGCCTGAAGCGTGGTATCCGACTGACCTTTTTGGGCATCGTCCCAAAGTACCCGGTGGAAACTGGACCCGGTTATGAAATCTTCTTTGCTGTTGACTGCCAGCTTGTGGCGAAGCAGCGATTTCGGCGTCATAAGAACCAACGGTTTTCGATAGGACCGGTGCATCTGACGTCGAAGGATGTGAAAGTAGTTCGCCGGCGTCGTGCAATTGGCTACGATCCAATTATCCTCGGCGCACATTTGCAGGAACCGCTCGAGCCTAGCCGACGAATGTTCCGGACCCTGTCCTTCGAACCCGTGCGGCAACAACATGACAAGCCCGGACATCCGAAGCCACTTCCTTTCTCCGGACGAGATGAACTGGTCGAACATGATTTGTGCGCCGTTGGCAAAGTCGCCGAATTGCGCTTCCCACATGACGAGCGAATTTGGCTCGGCGAGCGTGTAGCCATACTCGAAACCAAGCACGGCATACTCCGACAGCATCGAGTCGATAACTTCGAAACGCGCTTGACCGGCCCGGACTGAATTCAGCGGGTAATACCGTTCCTCGGTGTCCTGATTAACAATCCCCGAATGCCGATGGCTGAATGTGCCGCGAGTGGAGTCCTGTCCGGCAAGGCGAACTGGAAATCCTTCCAACAGCAGCGATCCAAATGCCAAAGCTTCAGCCGTCGCCCAGTCGAAGCCTTGGCCGGTGTCAAACATTGCCTGCTTGGTTTCGAGCAGCCGACCCACGGTCTTGTGCACTGGAAATTCACTCGGCAGCCGCGTTAGTGCCTGGCCGATCTCAACGAAGGTTTCTTCCTTAATTTCTGTCGCGCCGCGTTGATAGTCAGCGTCTTCCCTTTCCAGGTGCGACCACCGGCCGTCCAACCAGTCTGCCTTGTTAGGTTTGTAGTTTTTCCCTGCCTCGAATTCCTCGTTCAAAAATGCCTGGAAACTGGCCTTCATGTCCTCGATCTCGCCTTCGGGGATCAGGCCGTCTTTCACCAGTCTGTCTGTATATAGTGAAAGCGTGGTTTTGTGCGCCTTAATTTTGTTATACATGAGCGGGTTTGTGAACATTGGCTCGTCGCCTTCGTTGTGACCAAACCGGCGATAGCAAAACATATCGATAACGACGTCCTTGCCGAATTTCTGCCGAAACTCGGTCGCAACTCTTGCAGCGTGGACGACCGCCTCTGGGTCGTCGCCATTTACGTGAAAAATGGGCGCTTCGACCATCAGTGCAATGTCGGTCGGGTAGGGCGACGAGCGACTGAAATGCGGGGCTGTTGTGAACCCGATTTGGTTGTTCACAATAATGTGGATTGTCCCGCCGGTTTTGTGTCCGCGTAGACCCGAGAGACCAAAACATTCGGCGATAATTCCTTGCCCGGCGAATGCGGCGTCTCCGTGCAAGAGGATTGACAGGACTTTCGACCTCGTGTCGTCGCGAATTTGATCTTGCTTCGCGCGCACTTTGCCGAGGACAACCGGGTTCACAGCCTCAAGGTGCGACGGGTTCGCCGTTAGGCTGAGGTGCACGGTGTTGCCATCGAATTCTCGGTCAGAAGAAGCACCAAGGTGGTATTTGACGTCGCCTGAACCGTCGACTTCGTCGGGCTTGAAGCTCCCGCCCTGAAACTCGTTGAAGATCGCTTTGTAAGGTTTGCCCATCACGTTGGCCAGAACACTCAGCCGACCCCGGTGCGGCATTCCAATGATCACCTGCTCGACACCTAATGCGCCGCCACGTTTGACGATTTGCTCCATTGCCGGGATCAGGCTTTCGCCACCGTCAAGTCCAAACCGCTTGGTGCCCATGTATTTGACATGAAGGAACTTTTCAAAGCCTTCGGCCTCTACCAGCCGGTTCAGGATCGCCTTCCGCCCCTCACGGGTAAAAGCAATTTCCTTGCCAAAACCTTCGATCCGCTCTTTCAGCCAAGCGGCTTCTTCGGGCTTGGAAATATGCATGTATTGCAGCGCAAAAGTGCCGCAATACGTGCGCTTTACGATGGCCAATATCTCGCGCATCGAGGCCATTTCCAGCCCCAGAACGTTGTCGATGAAGATCGGCCGATCCATGTCGGCATCGCTGAAGCCATAACTCTTCGGGTCAAGTTCCGGATGCGGGATTTCGGCGCGCATCCCCAACGGGTCGAGGTCGGCGACAAGGTGGCCCCGGATCCGGTAGGCGCGGATGATCATCAATGCGCGCAGCGAATCCAAAACCGCTCGCTTGACCTGATCGTCGGTAACTTCGACGCCTTTTTCCGCAGCCTTTGACTTGATCTTTTTCGCTGCGCCATCGGCCTCCGCCGGCCCAAGTGCGCCCCATTGACCATCAAGTGCTGCGGTCAGTTCGTCTGCCGGCTGGGGTGGCCAATCAGTTCGTGCCCAGCTTGGGCCGGCCGCCTCTCGTTTTGCGTCAATTTCGGTATCGCCCAGTTCGCGGAAAAACGACTGCCAGGCGGCATCGACGGCGTTCGGATCGTTGGCAAACTTTGCATAAAGTTGCTCGATATATTCGGCGTTATGTCCCTGCAGAAAGGACGAGGCCTTAAAAATGTCATTCGCGGATTGGTCGGTCATGTCGTCACCTTTGGCGAATTTGCGGAGTGTTTAGGATCATGCGATTGGCCTTTTCGGGCGCTGAATGCGAGTTGCCGCCGTGAGGGCGCGGCTCTCCATCCGGCGGATGCGGTGCTCAAGTCGTCGCGCCATGAGCTTGACCCGCAATCGTGACGCCAGGCTGTCACGGCGGGTTTTCGGTACTGTCAAAACGATCTCGCGCCCGGGATCGAGGCTGTAGCCGAATTGGGAATAATCGTCGGCATAGTACGCCTCGACATGGCGGCGGAGCGCTGGAAAGCTGCATGGTTTGATAGCGGTCATCGTCTGGACTTGGGGCAACGTTGCCGTCCTTTGTAGCCCCCACGCCGGTGACGCCAAATGTTGTATCCAGCCAATCTGCAACCGCATCGAGCCCGTCTTCCAGGCGAAATACGGTCGCCCTATCGGGGACAAATTCTGACTGCCGGCGTAAGTGATTGTCAGCGCGAAACGGCAACAGATCCGACGATCCGGCAACTTGTTGGAACCACTCTTCCGGGCCCATCCCAGCCGGCACGGCGCCGGCGCGGGCATAGAAGTTATAGCTCGAAGCAAAGCGTGTCAGAGGATGACGCGTAACACTGAAAACGCGGTCGATCATTGTGTCCGGTATCAGGCGCAGGAAATCGTCCCAGACCAGATGCTGTGGTGAACTTTTGGACCAGCGGTAGGGCTCGGTTTTTCCATAATAACGCTCGTCCAGGAAACCAATGTCGCCAAACCGGTCCGCCAGCATCGCCTCGACCGTAGTGCCGCCACATTTCGGGATATGAACGAAGGCGTGTAGATTGCCGTTATGCTGAAAGATCGGCATGGGTCTAGTTGCGCACCATCATTGCAAATCCTCCGGCTGCCGATCGAGGACGATAGAAAACGTTGCTCGATACCGCAATGGAGGGTCGAATAGCTCGCGTCCCGCGTCGCCAAGAAAGTGGGCGTTAATCAATGACTTGGGGCCGTCTCCGCGGATACGCTGAACGGACCCAATTTCCCGCAATATCGAGCCATCGAGGATCTCCGCAACGGGACCGAGGCCTGGATCGTTGCCGACGTATAAACAGGTTTGCAGTCCCACCAGATTTGTTTGCAGGACTATCGCCGCGTGGAAAAACGGCGACCGCAACACGATGGCGCCGCCGGATCGGGACTGGTGCACTAATTCCTGTGATCGCCTTTCCGCTGCCGCCCGCGACTCGGACCAACGGGATGGCTCCAATGCATCAAGTGTTCCAAGAATTGCGCCCGCAGCAAAAATATCGCGCAACTGTGATTCATCACTCTCACGCGACCATCCCTGCCGTTCAAAGGCGGCCGCACGCGCTGGGATATCCAGCTTGGTATCAAGGCAAAGCGAAAGCGCGCTGGCCATATCGGCATGAGCCGGTGTTGCCAAAAACGCGCCCGCCGCCGCGAGCGCGGTCGCCGCGCCGGTGAGTGTCACCCAATCGCCTCCAACATCGCTTCTCCCAAACCAGCAGGACTGTCGGCCACGACAATTCCCGCCGAACGCATCGCCTCTATCTTGTCCTCAGCACCGCCCTTACCGCCACTCACAATTGCGCCAGCATGGCCCATGCGGCGGCCAGGTGGTGCGGTGCGGCCAGCGATGAACCCAGCACAAGGTTTTGACCGGCCCTTCTTGGCCTCATCCATCAGATATTGCGCGGCGTCCTCTTCCGCCGATCCTCCGATCTCGCCAATCATGATGATCGACTGGGTTTCATCATCGGCCAGAAACCACTCAAGCACGTCCAGATGCTCGGTTCCCTTAATCGGATCGCCGCCGATGCCGACGCAGGTTGACTGGCCAAGGCCCACGTCGGTGGTTTGTTTGACCGCCTCATAAGTGAGAGTGCCGGAGCGGCTCACGACGCCGACCGACCCGCGTTTGTGGATATGCCCCGGCATAATGCCGATCTTGCAGGCGTCCGGTGTAATGACACCGGGGCAGTTCGGCCCGACGAGGATGGTGTCGCTCGTCTCCAACGCACGTTTGACGGTCATCATGTCGAGAACCGGGATGCCTTCGGTTATCGCCACGATAAGCGGGACATCGGCGTCGATTGCTTCCAGTATAGAGTCTGCAGCAAAGGGCGGTGGGACATAGATCACGCTGGCATTTGCACCTGTCTTTGCAACCGCTTCGTGGCACGAATTGAAAACCGGCAGGTCCAGATGCGTCTGCCCGCCCTTGCCTGGCGTGACGCCACCGACCATTTTGGTGCCATAGGCAATGGCCTGCTCGGAATGGAACGTGCCCTGGCTGCCGGTGAAGCCCTGACAGATGACCTTGGTGTTTTCGTCCACAAGGACTGCCATTTCGTTATCCCTTCACCGCTTTGACAATTTTTTCGGCGCCGTCCTTCAAATCGTCCGCCGCGATCACGTCCACGTCACTCTCGTTGATGATCCGCTTTCCTTCCTCGACATTGGTGCCTTCCAGTCGAACCACCAGCGGTACCTGAAGGCCGACCTCTTTCACCGCCGCGACCACACCTTCCGCGATCACGTCACAGCGCATGATGCCGCCGAAGATGTTGACCAGTATGCCTTTAACCTGTGGATCGCTGGTGATGATCTTGAACGCCTCGGTGACTTTCTCCTTGGTCGCCCCGCCGCCCACATCGAGAAAGTTGGCGGGCTCGGACCCGTAGAGCTTGATAATGTCCATTGTCGCCATCGCCAGCCCAGCGCCGTTGACCATGCAGCCGATCTCACCGTCCAGAGCGATGTAGTTGAGGTCAAACTTGGACGCTTCCAGTTCCTTGGGATCTTCCTCGGTCGTATCACGCAGCTCGGCAATATCGGGATGGCGATAGACAGCGTTGCCATCAAACCCCATCTTCGCGTCGAGGCACTTCAGATCGCCTTTGTCGGTCACGATCAGCGGGTTGATCTCCAGCATCTCCATGTCTTTCTCGACAAAAAGCGCATAAAGCGTGTCCATCAGCTTGACGCATTGCTTGACCTGATTGCCAGCGAGCCCCAGCGCAAAGGCAATTCGGCGACCGTGAAACGCTTGATAACCAGTCGCGGGATCAACGCTGAAGGAGAGGATTTTTTCCGGTGTCTTCTCGGCGACTTCCTCGATATCCATGCCGCCCTCTGTCGATGCGACATAGGAAATCCGACTGGATCCACGATCGACGAGAAGGGCCAGATACAGCTCGCGCTCGATTCCAGAGCCGTCTTCGATATAAATGCGATTAACTTGTTTGCCCGCTTGCCCGGTCTGCTTCGTCACCAGTGTGCGGCCCAACATCCGTCGGGCTTCCTCGGCGGCTTCTTCAACTGAATGTGCAATCCGGACACCGCCCTTGTCGCCGGCATCGGCTTCTTTGAACGAGCCCTTCCCGCGGCCGCCTGCATGGATTTGCGCCTTCACGACCCAAAGTGGCCCGTCCAGTGCGCCTGCGGCGGTCTTTGCCTCTTCGGCGCGAAGCACCGCGCGCCCGTCAGACACTGGCGCACCGTTGTCGCGAAGCAGCGCCTTTGCCTGATATTCGTGGATGTTCACGGGTCTCTCCTTTGTCCGGCCTTTCTCTGCGCATTGGCACAAAAAAATTGTGAAAACAAAGGGGGTTCTCGGTGATTGGTCGATTTTGACCGGAAATTCAACATTATGTGATCACACGTCTAAATAGTGTGATCACTAGTTAACAAATTGTGAATCTGATTTAGTCGAATATCCCGATAACTTCTTCGGGCGCGCGAAGTTCGAAACTCCGATAATATCCAGAAATCCCGTCATCGAGATCTTCAAAACTAACAGGATCGTATTCGCCAATTAGTGCGTCGTAGCGATCGGAAAGAACCGTGTTATTCGGATCGAGGTTTCGGATCACAACAAGGCCGGTTGGCGAGGCGGCCGCGACGTGGATGTCAAGATCGGGCCGGTTACTCAGCAATATCAGAAGTGTTTTCCAAACGTCTCCGGTCCAGGCGCCTGGAACCTGTTCACGCACGGTCATGTCCGCGTTCGACGGACAACAATCATGAAGCGCGATGACCCCATCCTTCGACATCAATTTTTCTGCATTGACAAAATCGCATAGCAGAACCTCGTAGTGATGAAGACCATCAAGAAACGCAAAGTCGAACTGAATGTCATTTCGGTCTGCAAATCCAGAAGCAAAAAAAGTCGTCGCTGGTTTGCTGAAATAAATGCATCTGAGTTGCGCCCGGATGATTGAGCGGTGCTTAGTGACGGAACCTAGGGTCAACCTCGACAGATTTTCAAACAACTTTTGGAAGACTTCGGCCTGTGAAAGTGCCGATTTCGAGATACCAGTTCGATTTCAGCACGATGTGCAATCGGCCAACTGCTTTCGCAAGAGAAATTAATCGATCTGGGCCAGACAATTTAGCCTAGCCCGCCGTCAATTCCTTTGCAGGCATCGATCAAGCCCTGAACCGCCTCAACTGATTTATCGAACATAGCCTGTTCGTCCTTTGACATCTTAATGTCAACGATCCGTTCAATACCGCCTGCGCCAATCACTGTCGGTACGCCAACGTACATCCCTTTGAGTCCCAATGCGCTTTCTACATATGCTGCACATGGCAACAGGCGCTTCTGGTCCTTCAGATAAGCCTCGGCCATTTCGATCGCGCTTGTAGCAGGTGCATAAAAAGCCGATCCGTTTCCAAGAAGCCCAACGATCTCCGCTCCACCGTCGCGTGTGCGTTGAACCACGGCGTCGAGTTTTTCCTGCGTTGTCCAGCCCATATCGACAAGATCAGGAAGCGGTATGCCGGCCACAGTCGAGTACCGTACAAGCGGGACCATTGTATCGCCGTGCCCGCCAAGGACAAAGGCGGTCACGTCCTTCATCGACACGTCAAATTCAAGGCTCAGAAAATGCCGGAAGCGCGCTGAATCAAGCACACCAGCCATCCCGCAGACCATATTGTGGGGAAGCTCGGAATATTCCCGCAGCGCCCAGACCATCGCATCCAGCGGATTTGTAATGCAGATGACAAATGCGTTCGGCGCATTGGCCTTTATGCCCTCACCGACCGCTTTCATAACTTTCAGATTTATTCCCAACAAGTCATCGCGGCTCATCCCCGGTTTTCGCGGAACACCCGCCGTGACGATGCATACATCCGCGCCAGCAATGTCTGTGTAATCCGTGGTGCCTTTCAGGCTGGCATCAAAGCCCTCTGCGGGTCCCGCTTCCGCGATATCTAGTGCTTTGCCTTGCGGTGTGCCGTCCGCGATATCAAAAAGCACGATGTCGCCCAGCTCTTTCATAGCGGCGAGATGAGCAAGTGTTCCGCCGATCTGGCCGGCGCCAATCAATGCGATCTTTGGTCTGGACATGAAGACGATCTCCGATCCGAATGGTTCACATCAGGTTCGCGGCGATGCCTAGCCACACTTGCCGGGGGGCGCAAGGCTTTGAGCCGGATCGTGACTATTAGGCGCATTCGGTCCGCTGTATGACATTCTAACACTGGCGGAGACCGATTTGTCGTTCGACTTGGCATTTTTCCTTTTTGCGGTTCCCGCAACCATGTTCGCGGGAATCTCGAAGGGCGGATTTGGATCGGGTGCTGCGTTTGCGGCAACGCCACTTTTGGCATTGGTGATTGACCCGGCGCTTGCGATTGGGCTGATGTTGCCGCTTTTGATGCTCGTAGACGCTGTAACTCTGCGTCCTTATTGGCGACAGTGGAGTTGGCCCGACGCCCGTCTGTTGATAATCGGCGGGATTCCCGGTGTTTTGTTGGGCGTTTTATTCTGGCGCGTGGCTAATCCCGATATCCTCCGGATTTTGCTCGGTGCGATATCCATTGGTTTTGTCGTGTTTCAGATCGGCAGGTCCGCAGGCAGACTGACTGTCCGCTCGGGGGCGCACTCATCCACATTTGGACTCATTGCTGGCGTAGTCGGTGGGTTTACTAGTTTTGTCAGCCATGCGGGCGGCCCGCCAGTTGCGATCTATCTTCTGGCTAAGGGCATGTCCAAAACCACCTATCAGGCCACAACAGTTGTCACCTTCTGGGCCATCAATATCGCGAAGGCGGTGCCTTACGCCTTTTTGGGCATTTTCACGCCTGAAACGCTTCGTGCTGGTCTCTATCTTGTACCGGCGGCGCTGATCGGAGCGTGGATAGGTGTAAAGGCGCACAGACTAATACCTGAGCGCCTGTTCTTCACGATTACCTATATTCTTTTGACAGTGACCGGGGCCAAATTGATTTTTGACGCTGCGACTTAGCTTTGAATGCCGGCCGGCTTCAGGTCTTCGTTCAGGTGTTCGAAAGATTCGCCCGATGCCACCAAGCATGTCACGCCGCTGGGCAACGTAATTGTAATCGTCCATGTGCCGGATTCCAAAGACGCAAACACCTCGACCACGCGACCCTGCTGGGCCATACCGATTGCCTGCCGGCTTTCGCCAAATGCTTCGGAAAGGCGGTCCACAACAACACTCCGCGGGGCACAGTTTTGTTGCGCAAGCGCTGAATTTGCACCAAGTGACAGGAATACGCCTGCAGTCAAAGCGAGAATAGGTCTCATAACATGGTCCTTTCTGGCGCTGATGAGTTTTGGCGCCTGTTTCGCCGCCGGAGAATCAAGCGATCGGTGAACAGACTTTCGCGGCCAAAGTCGAAATACTGGTTAACGCCGCGCGCGCAGACGAAAGAACGCGCAACACCTGATTGGAATCTGAATGCTGCAATGCGGCGGCAAGGGTTGCAGATTGCCGCGTCAGCGTGCAGTTTCCGCGCAACCAAACTGCGATGAGGTCTGTTCATGCCGTCGTCTCGGGCGCTTTTTCGGTCCGTTCTCTATATTCCGGCCGCCCGCGCCCGCGCTCTGGACAAAGCCCGGGGTCTTGATTGCGACGCGATCATTTTTGACCTGGAAGACGCAGTAGCTCCCAGCGAGAAAGTGCCGGCTCGAGATACACTTGCCGCTGAACTGAAGGCTGGCGGCTACGGATTTCGTTATCGCATCGTGCGGATTAATGGCCTTGATTCCGAGTGGGGTGTCGACGACGCCCGCGCGGCGGCGGGAATGGATTGCGACGCGGTCCTGTTGCCGAAAGTCGACGGCCCGGACATGCTCGACCGGCTAGTCGAATTCGTCGGCGACAAGCCGTTGTGGGCGATGATGGAAACACCGCGAGGAGTTTTGAACGCCCTTAAGATCGCCGACCACCCAACGATTGAGGGATTGGTGCTTGGGACGAACGATCTGTCTCACGAGCTTGGGTGTGCAACGGGAGGCGACCGCATGGCAATGAGGATGTCGCTACAGGTCTGTCTGGCGGCGGCGCGTGCTGCCGGAATAATCTGCGTCGACGGCGTCTACAACGCGTTCAGAGATGAAATAGGATTGTCGGCCGAATGCGAGCAGGGGCACGCATTTGGTATGGATGGCAAAACGCTGATCCATCCATCACAAATTGCCCCCGCCAACCGCATCTTTGCGCCAACACTCGACCAAGTAAGCCTGGCAGAGCGTCAAATCAAAGCATTCAATGAAGCTGCGGCGCGCGGTGAGGGTGTTGCCGTACTGGATGGACACATCGTCGAGAATTTGCATGTCGAAACGGCGCGGTCAGTCCTCGCCAAAGCCGAAGCGATCGCCGAAAGAGAGGCAGCATGACCACCCTGGTATTAGGTCTCATTCTTTGGACATTGGCACATTTCTTCAAACGCATCGCTCCAGGACCGCGCGCGGCATTGCAGGATCGGTTGGGAGACGCTTCAAAAGGTGTTGTCGCGGTCGCAATACTTGCATCCCTAGCGCTCATCGTCGTCGGCTACCGGAGTGCAGAGTTCCTTCCGGTCTATGAACCACCGACCTTCTTCCGCCACATCAACAATCTCCTGATGCTTGTTGCCGTGGCGTTATTCGGTCTTGGCAGTTCAAAAAGCCGGTTCCGCGGCACGCTGCGCCATCCGATGCTCACGGGCGCCGTCGTTTGGGCCGTCGCCCACTTGTTGGCGAACGGCGATCTCGCTTCGGTAATTCTATTTGGCTGGATGAGTCTTTGGGCGATTGCGGAAATGCGGCTGATCAATTCATCTGAACCCGATTACACGCCTCTGGAGCCCGGCACAGCGGCAGGCGACGTAAAGCTAAGTGTGATTACGCTGGTGATTTTTGCGGTCATAGCATGGGTCCACACTTGGCTTGGCTATTACCCATTTGGTGGCTAATGCGATGAAAACCAATCCGGGCCGGTTCTTCGAAGACTACAAGATCGGCGAAACCATCGTCCACGCGGTACCACGGACAATTTCGGGCGGCGAACGGGCGCTTTATCACGCGCTTTTTCCGGCCCGGCACGCGATAAATTCTTCGGATGTTTTTGCGCGAAGTTGCGGTCTCGACGCCGCGCCACTTGATGACTTGATCCTTTTTCACACGGTCTTCGGCAAAACCGTGCCTGATATTTCGCTGAACGCGGTTGCAAATCTTGGCTATGCCGAAGGCAGATGGCTAAAGCCCGTTCAGGCCGGCGTCACGCTGACCTCCACTTCTGAAGTTGTTGGATTGAAAGAAAATTCCAATGGCAAGACGGGTGTGGTCTGGGTCCGAACCACCGGTCGAGAAGCCTCGGGTGAAGCTGTCTTGGAATACGTTCGCTGGGCCATGGTTCGCAAGCGGGACCCGTCGTCACCGGCTCCAAATCCAGCCGTCCCGGAGCTGTCTTCGTCTGTGTCGAAGGACGCTCTGGTTGTGCCAAGTGGCCTCGACTTTTCAAACTATGACTTCACGCTTGCCGGAGAGCCGCACCGTTGGGGCGACTACGCGATCGGTGAGAAAATTGACCATGTCGATCGCGTCACGATCGAAGAAGCGGAGCACATGCTCGCAACGCGACTTTGGCAGAACACCGCAAAGGTTCACTTCGACGCCACTAATCGCGACGATGGTAAGCGCCTGATATACGGTGGCCACGTCATATCTCTCGCTCGCGCGCTGTCGTTTAACGGCCTTGCAAACGCGCAGATGATCGTCGCACTCAATGCAGGAAGCCACGCCGGCCCGTGCTTTGCCGGCGACACGATCGCCGCCTGGTCCGAAGTTATAGAAAAAACCCCGACAACCGCGCCAGGCGTTGGTGCGATCCGGCTGCGGTTGGTGGCCCACCTCGTCGAGGTTGATCCATTTGTACTCAAAGACGACAGAGGACGTTATGCACCCGGCGTGTTGCTCGATCTGGATTATTGGGCTTTGATGCCCCTATGAAGAAATCCCTTTCGTTTGCTGCGGCCGCGTTCATTGCCGGGAAGTCTGCACTTGCCGGCCCCTGCGAGAATTCCACCGCCGCCGATATTTTGCTGTTAGAGAACGCCAAAATGGCATTTCTTGCGTCCGACTACGACGAATTTGCGGTGATTGCCGGGCCTTATTTCCCCGATCTTCAGGCAGATCCTGACAGCCTTTTCGGCGCTTTGAAGAATGCTTTGCCCGGTGGGTTTGATCGCTGCGTGACCGTTCTTCAACGTCGAGAATCGCCGGGGTTTCACCAGGATCTGGTTCTCTATTTCCCGCGCGGCTTTGAAGTTCCGATCGCGCTTTTGCTCATTGCGGTCGTCGTTGACGGCGAACCTCGGCTGATCGAATTTAACTATAACACCAATGTCTCAGGTGTGTTGGAAGAGTTGAAATAATATCCGCTCTGACCGTGCGCCAGTTGATATTTTTGATATTAACCACGCGTTCACGAATTCGAAATCCAACCCGGAGATGTAGAAAACCGCAAATCGTCGCGCTACTCACCCGTGACTTCCTTGGTGAGTTTGATATCCATCTGAAAACGCGTCTCTAAAAGGAGCCGATCATGGCTGACGTAAACCGGGGAGACCGTCCCCTGTCACCGCATTTGACGATCTATCGCCCGCAGCTCACTTCAATCACGTCAATCCTGACCCGCATCACCGGCAATGCGTTGCTGCTTGGCGCCCTTTTGGTGGTCTGGTGGTTTCTTGCGGCCGCAACATCGCCCGAGTATTTCGCCTTCGCCAACGGTCTGATCACTTCATGGTTTGGCGACCTGGTGATGACGCTGTCGCTCTGGGCTCTCTGGTACCACGGGTTTGCCGGGCTCCGACATCTTTATTGGGACACGGGACGCGGGCTTGAGATCGAGATGGCCGAGCGGCTAGGCGTCGCAGTAATTGCCGGATCGGTTGTTATGACAGTCCTGACGCTGTTTATGATTTGAGGGGGCGGCGCATGGCTTATCTGACCGATCTTAAACGTGCCGTCGGCATGGGGTCCGCACGCGACGGTACCGAGCATCATTGGGCGATGACAAAATCGTCGGCCGCACTCCTGATTCTGATCCCATTTTTCATTTTCACGTTTGGCCCGATGCTCGGCCGGCCTCACGCCGAGGTCATAGCGTTCTACAGCAATCCCTTTCCGGCGCTGGTTACTGCTTTGACGCTTGTTGTCGGCTTCATGCACTTCAAAGGCGGTGTGCAGGCGTTGATTGAGGATTACGTCCACGGGCTTGCGCGCAATATCTTGATCCTTCTGACGATTTGTTTCTCTTACGGCGCAGCGGCCACTGGCCTTTTCGCCATTGCAAAGATCGCTCTCTAAGGAATCCACATGACGGCATACGAATACGAAACGCATGAATACGACTGTATCGTCGTGGGGGCTGGCGGCTCGGGTTTGCGCGCAACGCTCGGTATGGCGGAACAAGGGCTTCGCACGGCCTGTATCACCAAGGTCTTCCCGACCCGATCACATACTGTCGCAGCGCAAGGTGGGATTGCCGCAAGTCTCGGCAATATGGGGCCGGATCACTGGCAGTGGCACATGTATGACACTGTCAAAGGCTCTGACTGGCTCGGCGATACGGACGCAATGGAATACCTCGCCCGCGAAGCACCGGCGGCGGTTTACGAACTTGAACACTACGGGGTGCCGTTTTCCCGCACCGAGGCCGGCAAGATCTACCAGCGTCCATTTGGCGGGCACACAACGGAATTCGGCGAGGGCCCACCAGTGCAGCGCACCTGCGCCGCCGCCGATCGGACCGGACACGCGATCCTGCATACGCTTTACGGTCAAAGCCTGAAAAACAACGCTGAATTCTATATCGAATATTTCGCCATCGACTTGATCATGACTGAAGATGGTGCCTGCCAAGGCGTGGTCGCATGGAACCTCGAAGACGGGACGATCCATGTCTTCAATGCCAAGATGACAGTCTTGGCCACTGGCGGTTACGGTCGCGCGTATTTCAGCGCGACAAGTGCCCATACCTGCACAGGCGACGGCAACGGGATGGTTGCGCGACAGGGCCTACCGCTTCAGGATATGGAGTTCGTTCAATTCCACCCGACCGGCATTTACGGTGCGGGCGTTTTGATTACCGAAGGTGCCCGAGGCGAGGGCGGCTACCTGACGAACTCGGAAGGCGAGCGGTTCATGGAGCGCTACGCGCCCACCTATAAAGACCTTGCCAGCCGAGATGTTGTCAGCCGCTGCATGACTCTTGAAATTCGCGAGGGCCGAGGGGTGGGCGATGAGGCGGATCATATTCACCTGCACCTCAATCACCTACCGCCTGAGACCTTGGCCGAACGGCTGCCCGGGATAACAGAATCCGCACGCATATTTGCGGGCGTCGATCTGACAAAAGAACCGATTCCGGTATTGCCGACAGTCCACTACAATATGGGCGGCGTGCCGACGAATTATTGGGGCGAAGTCCTGAACCCGACCACCGATGATCCGGACCGGATCGCACCCGGCCTAATGGCCGTCGGCGAGGCTGGATGTGCCAGCGTTCATGGCGCCAATCGGCTTGGATCGAATAGTTTGATCGATTTGGTTGTATTTGGCCGTGCCGCGGGCCTGCGAGCGGGTCAAGTCGTGGACCCGACCGGCCGTAACCCCGCATTGAACAAGGCCAGCATCGATGCCGCACTTGACCGGTTCGACGGCCTCCGCCACGCCGATGGCGCTATCCCCACCGCCGATCTGCGCGATGAAATGCAGCGCACAATGCAGGCCGACGCGGCGGTCTTCCGCACCGACAAGACGCTCGGTGAAGGTGTCGGAAAAATGTATGAAGTCGCTGCAAAACTGGCCGACATCAAAGTAACCGACCGCTCGATGATCTGGAATTCCGATCTGATGGAAACGCTTGAGCTTGCCAACCTGATGCCAAACGCACTTGCCACTATTGTCGGGGCCGAAGCGCGTAAGGAAAGCCGCGGCGCCCATGCGCACGAGGACTATCCGGAACGCGATGATGATACCTGGCGAAAACACACGCTAGCCTGGGTCGATGAAGAGGTGAAATTGGGCTACCGTCCGGTTCACCTTGATCCTTTGACCACCGATGCTGAAGGCGGCATTGATCTAAAAAAGATCGCACCAAAAGCGAGGGTTTATTGATGGCCTTCCGCCACTTACTGCCGGCAGGATTGCCTTCGGTTAAGCGCCCGTACCGGGACGGCGCCACTGATTGGCGGGTTGCATGACTCGGATCGCGGCGTTCCTGGCGTTCTGCACACTCGCCGCTTGCGGCAGCGATATTCCGTCCGCAAACACTGCCGCAGTTTCCCAAACCAACGAGACTTCGCGGCTTTCAGCACAAGAAGCCAGAATTAACAATCCCGGAGCAATCGTCTGTCTCCGCCAGGTGACCACCGACGAAGAACAGGCGATTCTTGCCGAAGAAGACGACCGGGCGGTTGCTCTGTTGCGTGACGTGCTGAACCGTGAAGAGATGACGCGGTGCCTCAACGACAATGATGTGGTGATCTACATATGAAATCCGATGCCGCAGTCATTTTCAGCGTTCTCATCGCCCTCCCGGCCTGCGCTCCTATGTCGCCCGAGCGCGCCGCCGATTTCTGCGAAGACCGCGCTCGTGCCGCTACTGGTCCTACAGGCCAGGTTTTGGTCGGAGTCGGATCACGCGGCAAAGTCCGCACCGGGATTGAGATCGGTGTTTCGTCTGACTTCCTAAGGGGTTCGGATCCGCAGGTCGTCTACGAAGATTGCGTTCGGCAAAAAACCGGGCAGGGGCCGATACGGCCTTTGGTGCTCTGATGCGCTGGACGGCGATTGCTTTGATCCTTGGCCTCGGTGCCTGTTCGCCTGCCGCGCAAGACGCATTGGCCCGTGACGCTGCCCGACAGGCGATCCGCCCAGTCCTGGCCGAGCGATTCCCGGGCGTGCCGCTGGAACCCGCTACCGACTGCATTATCAATAATGCCACCAGCGCGGAAATTTTTGCGCTTGCGGCCGACGCAGTGACCGGGCCAACGGCTTCGACGGTCCAGATTGTCTCGGACATCACCACCCGTCCGGAAACGCTCGCTTGCCTCGCGACAGAGGGACTCCCTGTCCTTCTGAACAACAATTGAGAAGACGGAGAGATCTATGGTCCAGCTGACCCTCCCGAAGAATTCCACGATCCGGACTGGCACGACATGGCCCAAGCCTGAGGGCGCTGCGAATGTTCGCAAGTTCCAGATCTACCGGTGGTCACCGGATGATGGCGAAAATCCCAGCGTCGATACTTATTTCGTCGACATGGACACATGCGGCCCAATGGTCCTGGACGCGCTCATCAAAATCAAGAACGAGATTGATCCGACGCTGACCTTCCGCCGGTCCTGTCGTGAAGGCATCTGTGGGTCATGTGCGATGAATATCGACGGGATAAACACGCTTGCCTGCATCTACGGTATGGACGAAATCCAAACTGATACCGTCAAAATTTATCCGTTGCCGCATATGCCCGTGGTCAAGGATCTAATCCCGGATCTCACCCATTTCTATGCTCAGCACGCAGCGATCATGCCGTGGCTTGAGACCAAGACAAACAAGCCACAGAAAGAGTGGAAGCAGTCCATCGAAGACCGCAAGAAGCTCGATGGCCTCTATGAATGCGTGATGTGCGCGTCGTGCTCGACGTCGTGTCCGTCCTATTGGTGGAACGGCGATCGCTACCTTGGCCCTGCGGCGCTCCTTCACGCCTATCGCTGGATCATCGACAGCCGCGACGAAGCAACAGGTGAACGGCTCGATGACCTGGAAGACCCATTCAAGCTCTATCGTTGTCACACGATCATGAATTGTACCAAGACCTGCCCGAAGGGCCTGAACCCGGCGAAGGCAATCGCCGAGATCAAGAAAATGATGGTGGAACGAATTGTCTGAGGACAATTGACCCGGCCGATTGATGACAAAACTTACCGAAAAGTCGGCAGCACTGGTCAGGTCGCTGGCAAAATTCCCCCAGACAAATCTCGGGCACTATCCAACGCCAATTGAGTCGATGCCCAATCTTGGGGGAGCTCTGGGGATCGAGCTGGCGGTTAAGCGCGACGATTGCACGGGCGTCGGCTTTGGCGGCAACAAGGCACGCCAACTGGAATTTTATTTGGGAGAAGCTCTGGCCAAACACGCCGACACCGTCCTGATCACCGGGGCAGTGCAATCAAATTTTGCGCGCACAGCAGCGGCAATGGCCCGGCGGCTGGGCATGGACTGCCACATCCAGTTGGAAGATCGGGTGAAAACGAAAAACCGGCAGTACCACAACAACGGCAACGTGTTGCTCGACAGGCTACTGGGCGCGACGATACTCCACTATGCGAATGGCGAGGATGAGATTGGTGCCGATGCGGCGCTTGCGGAGCAAGCTCAGCGCTTGCTTAACACCGGAAAAAGTCCCTTTGTCGTGCCCTTGGGTCCGGATCATCCGCCACTGGGCGCGTTGGGATATATCGCTGCCGCAATAGAACTGGCACGTCAGATTGCCGAAGGTGCGGCTGCACCGGACTGCATTTTCATCGGTTCTGGAAGCGCACTAAGTCATGTCGGATTGCTTTATGGGCTGCGGGCACAGGGTATCAGTTCGCGTGTCGTCGGCGTTTGTGTCCGGCGCGACGCCGACGCCCAAACAGCCCGTGTGTCCAAACGTTTGGCAGATCTGGCGGCGATGATTGGCGGCGAGTGCCCAGTAAGCTCCGCAGACATAGAAGTCGACGGATCGGTATTGGCGCCAGGCTATGGAGAACTGGGCCAACCCGCAAAAGAGGCGATCGAGCTGGCGGCCAGGTGCGAGGGGTTATTTCTCGATCCGGTCTATACCGCCAAAACGCTAGCCGCATTGATCGGTCGCGCACGGGAAGGCCGGCTGCAGGGCGAACGCGTATTGTTCTGGCACACCGGCGGGCAACCGGCACTGTTTGGCTACGCCGACCAATTGTCGTGACTGACGGCGAAAAGATCCACTTCGAAGATTAGGCAACGCGCGGATCGTTTGAAGCTGTGCGAGACTGTCCGCTGCGGGTCTGTCGACGGTGTCCTGTCTGTGATCAACGATAGGCGTCCCATTGGCACCATGATATTATGCGGCCACTATCTCGGAGGTCGACAATGTCGGAGATCGCACTTCTAGTTGGCACCACGAAAGGTGTCTTCCTTCTGAATGCCAATGCCGACCGCGCCAGTTGGACCCTGACCGGACCGCATTGCGATCTTTGGCCGATCAATCATGCGATTGGCGACCGAGAAACCGGCACGATCTGGGCGGGTGGCGGCGGCGACTGGTTTGGTGCCGGGATCTGGCGATCCGATGATAGAGGGGAGAATTGGACACTGGCCAAGCTGACAAAGGGCCAGATGGACGATTGGGCCGCCAGCGACCCGGAGTTCGCCGCGCAGATCGGTTGGGACGGCGCCGAACCAGTTTTCGGCGACGCCTTCCCACAAGTGTGGTCTCTGCACTACGCGCACGGCGCGCTGTACGCGGGCACCAAACAGGCCAGCTTTCTCAAAAGCACAGACAGGGGCGAAAGCTGGGAACAGGTCGACGGCCTGACAAATCACGCTAGCCGCGAACATTGGAATCCCGGTGCGGCGGGTCTCGTGCTCCACACAATCGTTTCCGACCCCGCCGATTCGGCGAAGCTCTGGACCGGGATCTCGGCGGCCGGGGTCTTCGCCACTGAGGACGGCGGCGCCACCTGGGATCGGCGGAACCGTCTGTCGAACGCCGAGGACTGCGGTCATCACGATCATCCTGCCGCTCCGCGAGACGGCGAAACCGGGCATTGCGTGCACAATATGATGCGCGCGCCGGGTAATGGCGATGTGCTTTATCAGCAAAATCACCACGGCGTCTGGCGCAGCACTGATGGTGGTCGCAGTTGGGACGACATCACGACGGGACTGCCGTCCACATTTGGCTTCCCGATCCACGTTCACCCACGCGACCCCAATACACTTTGGACGGTGCCGCTCAACGGTGATAGCATGGGCCGCTTTCCCCCAGACGGGGCAGCCGCGGTTTGGCGCTCGAGCGACGCAGGCGAAAGCTGGCAGGCGCTTCGCAACGGTCTTCCGCAGGAGAACTGCTTTTTCACTGTGCTGAGACAAGCGATGGCCGGCGATGGCGCTGATCCCGCCGGAATCTACTTCGGCACCAATTCCGGCTCGGTTTTCGCCAGCACTGACGAAGGCGACACCTGGAGCGAAATCGCCACGCACCTACCGACAATCCTTTCGGTCGAAGTTCTGGAACGCGCCTAAAGGGTGCACAAATTCTCCACAACCAGACCGCATCTGATGCATCCGAGAACACCTATCACGAGACAAAGCCAATCGCGTGAAAGGGCAAAAAATGTTTCATTCCGCCGGCCTGCGTTTTATCGCAGTGGGCATTCTCGTCCTTGTTATGTTCATTCCTTTGAATCTGGTCTCGGGGATCATCAACGACCGCGCCAGCTATAGCCGTCAGACAATTGCCGATATCAGTCGCGAGTGGGGCGGACACCAGCGTCTTAGCGGCCCTCTCATGGTGATCCCGGTCACCGAAGATGTCACGTACGATCGCCGAAAAGAAGCCGTCGACGCGGTCTCCGGGCTGTCGCTGCGCGATGAAAAGGGCAACGTCATTTACGAGTACTATCAGGAAACTCTGACAGAGCGCCGCGCACCGGTTTTCATTTACCCGGGCACGCTGGATATTTCACTTTCGACTGAGACTCAGACCCGTCATCGTGGGATTTTTGACGTCCCGGTCTATACCGCCGACGCCGACATCAGTTTTGATTTTCACCTTGAAGAGGCGGAAGATACGCTTCGTGGCGAAGAAATACTTCATTGGGATCAGGCGCGATTGGATGTGTTTCTTTCCTCCAATCGTGCGCTCAGGGGTGAGGCGCGCCTGACGGAAGGCGGGAACGAACTGGCGCTCGAGCCGATTGCCAATTCCGACGACAACCAAACTGGAATTACAACCGCATTGGGCGATCCACGCGACGCCGGAACGTTTCTGCTGAAGCTGACGATGAACGGGGCCCAGCATCTTGCCGCCGCCGCAACCGGGCGCACGACGCGGCTTCGGATCACCAGCGACTGGCCCGATCCCAGTTTCTTTGGTGATTTTCTGCCCGACAGCTCGGAAATCTCGGATCTCGGCTTCACCGCCGAATGGACCGTGCCGCATTTGGCGCGGTCTTTGCCGCAGATCGCCCGCGAGAACTCCGATCACATTGCCCGGTCGTCGGCCTCAATGGGCGTTCGATTTATAACGCCCAACGATTTCTATCAGAAGGCCTACCGGTCCGCGCGCTATGGCATCCTGTTCATCGCGCTCACCTTTCTGACGATCCTCCTTTTGGACCGCACTGGCGACAAACCGGCGCATCCGGTGCAGTATCTGATGGTCGGGCTGGCCCAGTCGATCTTTGTTTTACTGATGGTGTCCTACGCCGAGCAAATGGGCTTTGGCCGTGCTTATGCTCTCGCGGCATCCGCCACGATCGGTCTGCTGGTTCTCTTTGGTGCCACGGCGTTAAAACTCGACCGCAAAACCGGTCTTCTCGCGGCCATGTTGATCACAGTTTACGCAGTGCTTTACCTGATCCTGCGCAGCGCTGACTTCGCTCTACTCGCCGGGTCGACCCTGGCCTTCGTCGCCCTCGCCGGGACTATGTTCTTGACCAGAAACGAAGACTGGCACGGACCTGAACGCGAACGCCGCAGTTGGTTCCGCCGCAAAACACCGGTAGCCGAAACCCCCTCTTAAACTGGCATCCGGAAAATGAGGCTCGCCGTCCGGTCATATGCCGGGTGGCGGGCCTCACTCGCGTCATGGGCGTTTGGAAAACGCGGCTTCCAGCGCAATCTCGACCATGTCGCCAAAACTCCGCTCGCGATCTTCGCTGGGCAGCGCATCACCGGTCAGGAGATGGTCGCTAACGGTCAGAACGGCCAACGCCCGCCGCCCATGGCGCGCAGCAAGCGTATAAAGCTCGGCGGCCTCCATCTCGACGCCAAGAATGCCGTGGCGAGTCATCTGTTCGTTCAAATCGGGCCGCTCGTCGTAGAATGTGTCCGAGGAGTATATACCTCCTACATGCGTCTCGACGCCTTTGGCTTCCGCCGCCGCCGCCGC
>CAJHYP010000115.1_pt1 | contig 21859 bp, 20 predicted proteins | sample 9198731 | NCBI WGS metagenome assembly CAJHYP01 (sample SAMEA7708363, study PRJEB35096) | sediment metagenome | biome: marine neritic benthic zone biome [ENVO:01000025]; feature: sediment [ENVO:00002007]; material: shallow marine sediment [ENVO:03000034] sea grass bed [ENVO_01000059] ...
CGCAACTTGTTGTTGTCGGGCCTGTATTGGTTGGCATTTGATAAACGGGCTGTTGAGGTATTTGATAAACCGGCGGGCGGTTCGCATACATTTGAGCCGCAGCCTTCGCACGCTCGACGCGAAATTGCTCAACCGCGGCGCAAGCGTCCAAATTTCCGTCCGCACAGGCAGCTTGGAGCATTTTCACTTCGTCAGACGGCTCTCTAGGCTCCTCAAGACAGCCGCAAAGTACAAGCGGAATAACAAAGAGGAATGCTCGCATCTGACTTCCCCCACTTTCGCCACAGCTTGACGCTTGCCGGTGAATTTAGTCAAGGGGTGCAGGGATGACAGTCTTTCGCGCCGACGTGTCGAAATTGGCAAAGTCATCTCATTTCAGTCTGACCGATAAGAACGTTCAGATCGATCCTGCGTCACAACTCTAATCTGCCGATAGATGGCAGAAACGATAGTTGTTTCGCGTCGGCCCGCTGTGTCGCCAATTTCGCCCGAAATCTGGCATTTGTCCCCCATATGTCCCCCAGAAACGAAAATGGCGACAATCCGATGGAAAAACAATACTAACTTATTGATTTTTATGGTGCCCCCAGAGAGACTCGAACTCCCGACCCCCTGATTACAAATCAGATGCTCTACCAGCTGAGCTATAGGGGCACGCGCGCTCGTCTAAGCGCTTCGATTGTGCCGTGCAAGCGTTTTGGTCATATGCGTCTCGTCATTTCGCGCGCGACGAGCGCCACGGCAACAAGGCTGACCGCGATAATTAACAGTGCTGGCGGCGCAGCATCGGCCACTTTCTCCAGGCTTGCCTGCTCGAAACTTCGCGTCGCAAGCGTGTTGAAGTTGAATGGGCGCAGCAGAAGCGTCGCGGGCAATTCCTTTACGCAATCAACAAACACCAACAAAAGCGCTGTCGCCAAAGACCCACGCACAAGCGGAAGATAAACATTCCTCAGGGTGCCGCCTGCGCTTTGCCCAAGAATTCTTGCCGCGAGAGGCAAATTAGGAGCAATCCTGCCCATTGCTGCATCCGCCGCGCCCTGACCGATGGCGAAAAATCGAACCGCGTACGCATAAATCAAAACGGCCGATCCACCCGTTAACAACAATCCCGGGTCCCAGCCCGTAAGAGACAGGAGTGCGTCCGCAACGGCGTTGTCAAATGCCGCCAACGGAATCAAAACCCCAACCGCGAGAACCGCACCAGGCGCCGCGTAACCGATGGTTGTCAATGGTAACAACAACCGCGGAACGGTTCGGCCGGATAGCCGGACACCGTAGACCATGAATGTCGCGGCACCGACTGTGGCAATTGCCGCGACGCCGCCAACGAACAATGTGTTCGCCAGCGCGTCCAAGAGCCCGGGAGCGAACCAGCGATCGAGCCGCGTCAAAGCATGCTGACCAAGGACCCCGACCGGCAATACAAACCCGACCAAGAATGGGACGGTGCAGATCAGGGTCGCCGTCCACGCCCGTTTCCCTGTCAGATCCATCGGCGCGGGATGTCGCTCTTGCCGCGACATTCGAAAGAACCGTGCCTTCCTGCGACTTATTTTTTCCAGCGCAACAAGCGCAAAAATCAAGGCAAGAATAACCGTCGCAATCTGGGCCGCGCCGCCAACGTTTCCGGATTCGAGCCAAACCGAGAAGATGCCTGTGGTCAGTGTTTGCACACCAAAGAAATCCACCGTCCCAAAATCGTTGACCGTCTCCATCATAACGATTGCCGAACCGGCGAATATCGCGGGTCGCGCCAGCGGCAACCCGATTTTAGTGAACAGCCGCGTTCCCCCTGCCCCAAGCGCGCGCGCGACTTCATGAGCGCAGCCCGATTGTTCGCGAAATCCGGCCCGCGCCAGCAAGTAAACATAAGGATAGAGCGATGCCGTCAGAACGAAAATCGCACCGCCGCGCGACCTGAATTCAGGGAACCAATAGTCGCGCGCACTTTGCCAGCCAAAAAGATCGCGCAGCGCGGTCTGAACCGGTCCCGCAAACTCGAGAAAATCGACAAGTGCGTAGGCCCCTAGGTACCCTGGCACAGCAAGTGGCATCAAAAGCAGCCATTCCAAAACCCGGGACCCGGGAAATCTGTACATAACGACAAGCCATGCCGTCGCCGCTCCCACACCCGCCGAGAACACAGCAACGCACCCCATAATAACCAAAGTATTTTCGAGATACCTTGGCAACGTTGTTGCCATCAGATGTGGCCAGATATTTTCTGAAGGGGTCGCGGCGATCCAGAAGACGGACAAAATTGGCATTACAACCGCCAATGCGAGTATCAGTCCGCCAAGGGACCAAGGCTCGACACGCGGCATGGCAAAATCCGTAAGTTGAGTCTTTTCGTCGGTCATCTTGCCTTCGCCCTAGCCCGAAACGGCTTTCCCTGTCCAGCCGCCACCGCTAGTCTGGTGCCGAGGCTGATTGGGACGACGCAAGCGCCATGCAGATCCTGTTTCATCTCGGTGCACACTGCACCGATGGCGGGCTACTTATTCGGTCGATTCTTCGCAATCGGGTCGTGCTCGCGCGCGAAGGTGTCGGTGTACCGGGTCCCAGCCGGTACCGCGAGCTACTTGGAAACGTGTCGACATCCTTGCGCGGCGAATGCGCCAGCGACGATACGGAATCTATGCTGCTTGAAGCGATTTGCGACGATGACTCCGCTGAGCGGATCGTTTTGTCGAACGAGAACTTTCTGTGCCGCGGCAGTAAAGCGGTCAACGAGGACGGTCTTTATCCAAAGGTTGGAAAATCTGCGTGGCTCAGAAAATGTTTCCCCGAACAAAGCATCGAATTTGCAATTGCAATGCGAAACCCTGCGACATTCATACCTGACTTGGTGGCGCGCTTGCCGGAAGACGATCGGGCGGTGCTCTTGTCCCAATTGCACCTTGAACGACTATCTTGGTCTGACACTGTTGCAGAGATTGTCGAGGCAAATCCAGGATGCCCGATCATCGTCTGGTGTCACGAAGACACGCCATTTATCTGGTCGGAAATCCTAACTGAACTGACCGCGTGTGACCCGTACACAGAACTCGACGGCGCGCTCGACATGGTTGAACAAATCATGTCGGACGAAGGCATGGCGAAACTGACAGATTTTTTGAGTAATCACACAGAGCTATCAGAAACCCGACGACGCACAGCCATTTCGGCGTTTCTGGACGCCCACGGTCTTCCCGACAAGATTGAAGAGGAAATCGATCTGCCGGGCTGGACAAACGACACGATCGCGCACCTTTCGAGCGCCTATGATGAAGACTTGATTCAAATTGCAAAAATGCCTGGTGTGACGTTCATCGAACCGTAAAATTCGGCTGTAGAATTGAGACCGAATAACCAGCGCAACCGGCCTACATCCCCAAGGCTTCTTTGTACATCTCCAAAACCGCCTCTTCTTCGGCGATCTCATCCCGGTCCCGCTTTCTAAGCGATATAACCCTTCGCATAACTTTGGTGTCGTATCCGCGCCCTTTGGCTTCGGCCATAACCTCTTTTTGCTGGTCAGCAATATCGCGCTTTTCGGCTTCGAGCCGCTCAAAGCGCTCGATAAACTGTCGCAATTCGTCCGCCGTCACGCGGTAGCTTGGCTCGATAACATCGTCGTTCATAGAAGCGCCCTTTCTGCTCGTCGGCTCACCGCCTATCGCTACAGACAAACGGCATCAAGGGCTTGCGGGTTTCCGTCTGTGTCTCTAGTTCGACCCGCGGGCATCTATAAGGAATTGGATATGCAAATGCTGGTGGGGATCGGGGCGATATTGACACTTCTCGGCGTTGCAGGGCTGATCTGGTGCGTGCTCATTGCGGTCAGGGCAAGGCGCGAAAGTCTCAGCGACGCGGACTTGAAAAACCGCCTGCAAAAAGTTGTGGCGCTGAATATGGGCGCGTTGGCGCTTTCCGCAATCGGATTGATGTGCGTCGTGCTGGGATTGTTTCTGACTTAGCTGTCGAGTGCCGCGAAACTCTTTCCGGTCTTGATCAAATCTTGAAATGCAGCAGACGGAGGCGGCAGTCTTGACGATGCTTGCGACATGTCCAAAAGAATCTGGCGCACCTCTGCCAGTCCGATCAGGTCGGCCGCGAACATCACGCCACCCGTTCTCCGCGCAAATCCCAGCCCGTGAATTGCTACCATGTCGATGTCAGAAGGGGTTTTTGCGATTCCTTCCGCCAATAGCTGTGCGCCCGCCCCGGCCATCGCCGCCACGCAACGCATTCTGACCAAACCATCGGCAATGGAGCGCGGTTTTTTTCCTTTTTTCGCGCGGCGGGCATCAATCATGGCCAACACATCGGGATCCTCGACGCCCTTCCGGCCGTTTTCGTCGTAACGGTAAAACCCGCGACCGTTTGCGCGCCCGAGCCGACCGGCATCGACAAGTTGCGCCCCAAGATCGGCAGCCTGTTGTTGCCGCCTGGCCCGGGAAAGCCCTTCGGCGTCACGCCAAGCAAACGATCCAAGCGGCAACCCCCAATCCTGCAAAGCGGCGTCGACCTGGGAAATCCGGGCCCCGTCTTCGACGCACAGGTCCGCCGCGGCATGCAAAGCTTCAGTGATGCGCTGACCAATGCCATCGGTGCCCGGCCCGGTTTCAATCACCAGCCGATCAAGCTTCCGCGCCAGCGCCCGCGCCGTCGAAAGCGCTCGTGGTGCGGTTGCATCGCTTGGAATAATCTCGGCAAGCCGATTTTTATTCATTCCGGGATAAAGCCGCAGACCCACGACATCACCGGGCCGGCGCGTCGCGGCGGCGATTGTGGCGACATCAACAACCTCTGTGCCGGTCGCGAGCACTGCACCGGCTTTCATCACGGCGTCCAGTTCGGAGATAAATTTCTTTGGAACATACGGTCCCGGATCAATGATCACGTCTGCATCGGCCAATGTCCCGAATCCCACTACAGCACTTAGTCTGTCCAGCGTCTCCTCGACGGAATCCTCCTTCAGTTTTCCGGCAGCAACTTGAGCGTCGTAGTGCTTGATGATGCGATTCACACCGGCTTCAAGTGCGGCGTTGTCCAGCTCGGCCACAGACACCGAAAATCCAGCATCAAGACAGGCCACGGCAATTTCGCTGCCGATCCCGCGAGCTCCAATGAGCCCGATCGCAGAAAGCGGGCGTGAAGGCGTTCTCCCTTCTACACTCGATGATGCTGCGAGACGCCGTTCTGCCGCGAACACGTGCCGAAGCGCAAGTGAATGGTCTGAATCAACAAGATCGTCGAAGGCCGCTTTTTCAAGTCCGCGCCCAACGTCGTATGGCAGCAACAGCGCGGCCTCAACACACTCGATTAACCTGAGCGGTGCGTCGAGTGGGGACACTGACGCCAAACGGCGATGTTCTGCCACCGCCTCCAGAAACGCGCTGCCCTCGCCCAACCGGTCCCGCCGCTCCGCACTGCGAACAATCGGGGCACCGCTCTCGGCCAATTCCCTCGCATACTGGATCGCGGCTTCAACGACGTCACTTTCGGTCAACTTGTCCACCAGACCAAGCTTTGCTGCGGAAGTGCCATTTACCGATCGCCCGCTCAAAAGCATCTTGAGCGCGGCCAGCCCGCCGACAACCTTTGGAAGACGTTGTGTTCCGCCAGCGCCCGGAACGAGACCAATTGTTATCTCAGGTGCACCCAGCCGGGCCGAAGGGCTGGCCACGCGCGCATGCATCGCCAGTGCCAGCTCCAATCCATTGCCCAATGCCGGCCCCGTAATTGCTGCAACAACGGGTTTTTCACATGCTTCGATTTGATCGCAAAGGTCACTCAAATCCGGCGCTTCCGCCGGAGCCTCTGTTGTGGCGTCCAGGCCAGTTCCCATCGCAAATGACCCGCCTGAACCGGCTATTACGATTGCCCTGCAGGACGCATCCTTCACGGCATCTTCAAATGCGACCTGAATAATCTTGCGAACATCCGGCGTGAGGATTCCGCTGGGAGGATTGGCAATCGTCACGACCGTGACATCGCCGTGCTGCCCACCTGCGTTGTCCTTCATCTCGACCCTGTCTGCCCGACCCATGTGGATTTCTACGCCAAATCAAGCGAAACTCAAGCGTCGACACCTGAAGACCGAAATGTCCGCTTTGTTCAGACCGGCATGTTGTCCCAGACGTCGTCGTCTGATTCTTCCCCGGAGACCGAAGTTTTTGAACTTGGCACCCGAGGCGCGACCATATGAACAATATCCGGCGCCGCGATCTTACGTCGCAAAAGCGCCTTCACGTCGTTCGCGCACCTTGGATCGGCGACAAGTGCATCGACAATGTCATCGACCTCATCCTTACTTTGCGGTTGTTTTTTGTCTTTGTTCATCGGGTCCTCCCTTAGGTTCCGGCCCTCGCCTCCGGAGGTTTTCCAATTACACTTCGCAACGCGTTTGATCGCGTCGCTCCCCACCCTTCACATAAGGCATTCACGTTGATCCGCCCATTTGACGATTATTTAGGCGCCATCATCAGGAATGCTGCAAAACTGCTCGTACAACACTTGCAACACAGGCGTCACACGCGAGTCGGCAAGTGAATAATAAACTACTCTTCCGTCGCGACGCGCGGTCACGATTCCCTCGGATCTAAGCCGCGCCAGCTGTTGCGACACATAAGCTTGCCCAAGATTCAACGCGACTTCCAGCTCGCCAACACTCATTTCGCCCTCGACAAGCTGACAAAGCAGCAAAAGCCGCGACGGGTTTGATAATGCACGCAAATACCCAGCGGCTTCGGCCGCTGATTCTGCCATTGCGATTTGCATCTCGGAGCTATCGTTCGGTAAGTTGTGTATATCCAGTGTATCTGGCATCTTATATATCAATATTGAAATGTTTAAATATTTGGCGCAAGTCATTTATGCTCCAAAGGAGGAGAGAATGAAACCTCTAGTAACTGCATTCTTTGACGAGGCGACGAACACAATTTCGTATGTGGTCGTTGAGCCGGAAGGTGCATCGGCGGCGATCATCGACAGCGTCTTGGACTTTGATTATGCGTCCGGCCAGACCGACACACGTGCGGCAGATGAAATCATAAATTTCATTTCGGGTGCGAAACTCAAAGTTGCCTGGATTTTGGAAACTCATGTCCACGCAGATCACCTTTCTGCTGCGCCTTATCTTCAAGAAAAACTTGGCGGCAAGATTGGCATCGGGAGGAATATAACGGTCGTTCAAGACACGTTCGGCAAGGTTTTTAACGAGGGCACCGAGTTTCAGCGCGACGGAAGTCAGTTCGATGCGCTGTTTGAGGATGGCGACAGCTTTCATATCGGCCAACTTCGCGGCGACGTGATGCATACACCCGGGCACACCCCCGCCTGCATGACTTATGTCATTGGCGACGCAGCATTTGTTGGCGACACGTTGTTCATGCCCGATTTTGGAACTGCGCGCTGCGATTTTCCCGGCGGATCAGCCGACACAATGTTTGACAGCGTTCAGCGGATTCTCGCCTTGCCCGACGAGACACGGATTTTCGTTGGCCACGATTACAAGGCGCCTGGACGCGACGAATTCGCTTGGGAATCGACGGTTGGCGAGCAAAAGGCGAGGAACGTCCACGTCGGCGGTAGCACGCCGCGCGAGGAATTCGTGGAAATGCGTGAAGCACGCGATGCAACACTGGCGATGCCGAGACTGATCATTCCATCACTGCAGGTGAATATGCGTGCCGGCAACATGCCGGATCCAGATGACGAGGGTGATGTGTTTTTAAAAGTCCCTGTTAACAAACTGAAATAGGAGACACCGTGTTAATGCAAATCGATTGGATTTGGGGCCTGTCAGGCGGCCTAATGATTGGTGCGGCGGCGGCTTTATACTTGCTTGTGAACGGCAGGGTTATGGGTGCGTCTGGAATACTTGGCGGCTTGATCGACGGAACCGCCCGTGGCGTGGCCGGCGAACGGCTGGCATTTCTCGCCGGATTAATCGGTGTGCCTGGACTGCTTGTTTTATTCAATGGCGGTGCATCGACGCATATCACCCAAAATGCGGGCTTGATAGTTGCCGCGGGGCTTTTGGTCGGTGTAGGCACGCGGCTGGCAAACGGATGCACATCCGGTCATGGGGTGTGCGGCATTTCGCGGCTGAGTCCGCGCGGCATCTTCGCGACATTTCTCTACATTCTTGCTGGCGCGGTGACGATCGTCGCCCTGCGCCAGATCGTCGGGGTGGGCTGATGCGAATTATGACAGCATTTATCGCCGGCGGGCTATTCGGTGTCGGGCTTTGGGTGTCGGGCATGACCGACACACGCAAAGTGATCGGCTGGCTTGATTTCTTTGGCAACTGGGACCCCACACTTGCCTTTGTTATCGGCGGGGCGATTGCGCCGATGTTTTTCGCCTGGCGCTTCACCGCTTGGCGTCAGGTGCCGGCGCTTGGCGGTATCTTTCCTGCCGCACCCGAGCCGCGCTTGGATCCAGCACTGATTATCGGATCGCTGATGTTCGGTGCGGGTTGGGGTCTCGCCGGCTTGTGCCCCGGACCTGCACTTGCTTCGATGTCCTGGGGAGGCTTGCAAGGCGCGATTTTCTTGGGCGCAATGGCGCTTGGTATGGCCGCGACACCGCGGCTACGTGGCGGTCTTGAAAACCGATTGAAGGCGGCTTCACCGTCGGCGTGATCCGGCAATTGTCATTCCGGACTTTGAATTGAACTAGACGCTGCCGCGGTCTTTCTGGCATCTCGTTCGCCTGCAGGTTCTGGGTCCGGCAGTTCGGAAGATACCTCAGATTGCACCCTATCGGCTGCTGCCGAACTCGGCTCCGGAGCCTGGGGACTCTTCAGTCCGATATCAATTTGCGGGAACGCCGCCGTTCCGCCACCTGACAAGTCATCCTGTGTTTTCTCGATTACTTGAGACGCGACATCGGAATCCTCGAATTGCGGGATATCCTGCAAAGATGGGCGAACCGCGCGTTTTCCGCCTGCCTGACCAAGCCGCGCCGTCGTGATCAAAGTTCCGTCGTCGACCTCAAGTCGAACCGACTGCAATTGCTCGGCCAACACAGGAAATATATCGCCCGCACTCAAGGACATGACCTCGGTCAATGAACGTTCCGCGCGCGCTAGCACTGCTGTCATTTCAACAGGAGCATCAAGAAGAAGCGCTCTTAGCTGGCGGCCAAGAGTTGCATCGATTTCATTGCCCTCGGATGCCGACGATCGTGGCGCAAAGAACGATAGTGATCCAGTTTTGGCTTCTGCGCCAAGGGCCATTGTGACGCCTAGCGACCGATATTCACCCGGATCCAGCTTCAGCTCGACAGCGCGCAGGTCAAGCCGACCCGAATCCCGCGTGTATCCGTTGGTCAGCATTTCTTCTGCAATTCCTAGCTCCGACGCGGCCCGGGCCATGTCGGCCAGCCACCGATCAAGGATTTCGCTCACCACGGTCACGTCTGTTTGTGTCGGTGGACGTTCGTTGGCTGGCGCGCCGGTCACTTTGCCAAGTGTTTGAATTTCGATCAGCGCGGACAAGAACGGCGGATCGACAACGATAAGCCCAGTGTGCGATCCGGCGCGGGACATTGGGCAAATCAGATCATTCTCACCAAGCGCTGCAAGAACGCCCACCTTTTCCAAATTGTCGAGATTGACCAATTGGATGTCGACCTGAAGTTCCAGTAACTGATCTGCGGCACGGGGAAGCTCAACGGCAAGCAATTTTTCAATTGCCCCCACGCCTGCCGCCACGACCGGCCGCGGCGGCGCGACATGCTTTTTCAAAAGCGACACTTTGACTGCATCTGCCATATACGCGCCCTTGGGCCGGAATACCGACAGGATACTTTCAGAATATGGTTACTGTTCCGTTGCGGATATCACGCCGCTTGGGCGCGTTTTTCGGGCAAAATCACGCGAAATGCCGCACCTCCCTGACCAGGAAGGTAAACGATACTTCCGCCAAGCCGGGTCATGACTTCGCGGCAAATAGCCAGTCCCAAGCCGGCGCCACCTGCGGCATGCTCATCGGACACGCGCGCAAATTTCTCGAATATAACTTTCTGTGCCGCTTCCGGAATACCGGGGCCGTTGTCCGCAAAATCGACGCACATGCGTCCGCCAACTTCGTGAGCTGTGACCGTCAGTTCCGGTGCGGCGACATCGCAGTACTTCTGTGCATTTGCGATCAAGTTGATAAATACCTGCGCCAGCCGATCACCGTCCGTGAAAATCCGCTGGTCCTCCCCGAGACTTGTGCGTTTGATCAGCAATGCACCGTCCTTCGCAATGAGCTCGGTCGCCGCAACAGCCCGATCAAGAATTGCCCCGAGCGTTTCCTCACGTTCGTTCAACGTGACCTGACCGTTTTCGAGCACGCTTAAATCGAGAAGGTCGTCCAAAAGCCGCGTTAGTCTAATGGTCTCGTCGTGAATGATCTGACTATAACGTTGCCGGTCGTCGCCGGACATCTGTTCGCCACCCATCAATATCTCGCTGAAAGACCGGATGGAGGTCATCGGCGTTCGCAACTCATGGCTGATCTGGCTGAGAAATCCGTCTTTCTGGATGCTTAGCGTCATCAGCTTTTCGTTGGCTTCGCGAAGCTGTCGCGCCGTGCGTTCGAGCTCCTGTGACTTTTCCTCAAGCTGACTGGAATATTCGAGAATTTGCTGTGCCTCATCCGCGACTGCCATTAAATCGTCGACCGAAACCGAAACGCCGCCGGTGATCTGCGCAAGCATCGCGTGTGCGGTCGCCGCACCAACGGACCCCGCCAGCTCGCGCTCCAACCGTTCCAGAAACGCCGGTGTCACATCCGGCAAATACCCCTGCTTGCCCTGGCTGGTTGCCTCGCCCTCGAACAACGTCTGCGCCTCGGTCGCACCGATGATACGCTGCGCGGTCACTAAAAGGTCTTCTGCTTCAGCCGCGCCGCCGGTCCATCCGCGTGCGCTCTCGGAATATCGAAAAATGTTAATGAAAGTAGCACCTTGCAGCCGCTCCATCGGATTTGGGAAACTCAAAAACGATCCAAGGAGAAACGCGAGTGTATTCAACAGCATTGACCAGAATACAGAGTGAACGAGTGGATCGATGCCTTCGATCGCAAAGAGCGCCTGCGGCCGCAGAAACGTCACGCCGAATGGCCCATCGTTAAATACGGAGGCGGACAGCAATGCGCCTTCACCGAAACTCGGCAAGAAGGACGTCCACAGCCAAATAACCAGCCCGGTTGCCACGCCAGCGGCAGCACCAACTCGCGTCGCGCCCCGCCAAAAAATGCCACCGATCAACGCAGGCAGTACCTGGCTGACCCCGACGAATGCCACAAGTCCGATGGCCGCCAAGGCACCGCCGCCGCCGGACAATCGGTAGTAAAGATATCCAAGCACCAGAATGGCAATGATCGACAATCGCCGTGACGTAATGATGACATCGCGCACGTCCCCAGACACTGTCGCCCCACCCTGTCTGGCGCTCAACCAGATCGGCATGAATATGTGATTTGAGACCATTGTCGCAAGCGCGATCGACGCCACGATCACCATAGATGTTGCGGATGAAAAGCCGCCCAAAAAGGCAAACGTCGCTAGCGCGCCCTGGTCGAATTCAAGCGGTAGCGTCAATACAAACAAGTCCGGATTTGATCCATCAGGCAGAACCGACAAACCGGCCACCGCAATCGGCACAACAAAGAGGCTGATCAAGAACAGATAAACGGGAAATGCCCAGCTCGCGGTCGCCAAATGTCGTTCGTCCGAGTTTTCCACGACCATGACTTGGAACATTCTTGGCAGGCACACAAAGGCTGCAGCAGCCAGAAAGATGAGCGTGACCCATCGGTCAGGCTGAAGGTCCCAAACGTCTATCGGCGAAGCCTCGATCCTCGCCATCATGTCGGCCGGTCCGCCGGCGACCGAGAAAACAACAAACAAACCGACAGCCAGCAGGGCCAGAAGTTTGACGATAGCTTCAACCGCGATTGCCATGACAATGCCGTGGTGACGTTCGTCCACATCCAGGTTTCGGGTGCCAAAAATTATCGTGAAAACTGCAAGACCAACGGCGACCCACAGTGCAATCGCAGTCTCACTCACGCTTGACGAACTATCGATATCTTCGGGAAAAAAGACCACAAAACTTGTAGTTACGGATTGAAGCTGAAGTGCGATGTAAGGCGTCGTTCCGACCACGGCCAGAAGCGTGACCAAGACACCTAGCAGGTTAGATTTGCCGTATCGCGACGAGATCAGGTCAGCAATTGATGTAATCCTTTGAGTGCGACCGATCCGAACCAACCGCCGCAAAAACGCCCACCATCCGATCATGACAATCGTCGGGCCCAGGTAGATCGTGACAAACTCCAGGCCTGACCGAGCCGCGTACCCAACCGCGCCATAAAAGGTCCAAGCCGTGCAGTAGATGGAAAGCGACAACGTATAGACCAATGGTGATCGTAACCAACCGGCTTGGCCGCGCTCGGCGCGTTTTTCGGCCCAAAACGCCACTGCAAACAGCGCGCCGACGTAAAGGATCGAAATCGCCACCAGCCCGTTGAACGACAGCATCCGCCTAGTCCTCCGCCTTATCCGGAGCGGCGGATGCGTCCGGGTCGTCGGACTCAGGAATGTTTTGCACCAGACGGCGTGAAACCAACGCGATCACTACAATCAAAATTGCCCAAACCGTAAAAATATATAGCAGCCCACCGCTGGTGCGTGCTGCGCCGCCCCAGAGGATCGGCATCAACAGCAAGATTGCTCCGATGACGGGGATTAGCTTTGCCGCGTCGCCCAAACGACGCCTACGGTAACTTTGCCGCGCCAGAAAGATCGGGTCAGGGGAACGGCTCACTGCTTTACCAACTCGCGCACTGTCTCCAAAACAGCGAGATTCGAAAACGGTTTTGTCATGAAGCGGCTTGCGCCAAGCTTTTCGGCCAGCTCGCGATCCTTCTTTTGTCCCCGAGCGGTCAGCATCAAAACTGGCAGGTCGCGATACTCGGGCTGGCTGCGCAGATCGTTCAAAATGTCATAGCCCGACCGGTTCGGCAGCATCACATCCAAGACGATAAGATCAGGAGAACGCGCGCGGATCGCGTCCATCGCCGTCGAGCCATCGGAATGCGTGTCTACCCGCCAGCCATCGCGCGACAGGATGAAGCGAATGGCCTCGATTATATTCGGCTCATCCTCTATTAGAAGTACATGTCCGCTCACCGCTGACCCTCCCAAAAGTCAGGCCCAAGAAAAGCCTTCCGACTATTGCCGAAGGGCAATCGGCTGTCAAAAGGGCAATTAGCCGTTATTCGAATTGGCTATTGCTGGATATCCCAAGGATTGAAGGCGCACGGCGAGCCGGGCACTCTTCTCGTGAGCAAATCCGGCAAGTCGAACCGATGGCATTCACGCGGCCTGCGTTGGCGTCACCCTGAAGCCTTGGCATCAGCAGCATAGTCGCTTCGACCACCGGCGGCCCGTCAAAACCGCCGGGAAACTTCGTCGTTGAGATCGCATAAGCCGTAAAAAAGGACTCGTCCCGCCCGCTTAAAACGACGTCCTCAACAATCGGCGTCATCGGCCGCTGTAGCGCCTGAAACAATGGCCAAAGCGCACATGCGGCACCATAACGAGGGGGCTCAAATCCGTGCACGGGTTTACGAAATGTCAGCGTGCCAGAACCATCGCAAATCACAAGACCGAGTGATAATCCGCCGACAAAGTAGTCGTTGGGCATTGCCGCCATGCGCCGTAGAACAAGCGGCAAATCAAGCGAAAGCTCTGATGCTATGCGACGCGGGTCGCTGGTCCCACCTGTCAATATGTCCGAAAGAGTCGCTTCCGGCAGCACTTGCGCGTCTTTCGCGTAAGAAATCGCGAAATTTCGCGCGAGTTCTTTTGCAGCTTCGGTTTCTAATTCCGCAGACGCCACCACAAGACTCTCCGGCTTCATCGCATCTTTGCCTTCCAGTTCCTCGATCCGCCATCCATTCTTTGAAAGCCAGGCTTCCAATTCATCTTGCGGAAGCATGTGCGTCTGATCGATGTCCGAACCGGCATCAAGATAAGTTACCAGGCCCTCGGCAGCGTCCGCCAACCGTTGGCTGTCTTCATACAAATTGCGATGAAATCGCGCTTGCCACTCCGGCTCGATCGGATCGTCGGACGCAAGAATTCCACTTGTCGAACGGATCGCGGTAACCGCCGAAAGCACATTGTGTAGTGATGCGGACAAATAGGGGTCATGCGTCAGCCGATCGTTCAGCGTCTCAATCGTATGCTCGAGCTGCGCGAGCCGATTTTGCTGCCGTTCAATAACGCGTGCCCAACCGGGAAATCTGCCGGCCAACTCTTCGCTGCGTTCGGCCTGCCGGCCCGGGGCTTGAAAGCTACTTGCCGCCAATTCCAGCGCATCTGTCAACGCGACTTCGGCACCTTCGCTGATCGTCGAGGGGTCAACATTCAGTTCGCTGGCAATCCGAATCAGGAGCGCGCCGCCGATGCTGCGTCGATTGTGCTCGATCAGATTCAGATAACTTGGCGAAATGTCGCAGGCCCGCGCCAGCGCTGCCTGCCGCAACCCACGATCCATCCGCAATCGACGAATTCGCGATCCAGAAAGCGCGCGCCTTGGCATCAAAATTCCTCCATAACTTCAAAGACATTCTGTGGGTGCAAGAAAATTACTTTACAAATATTTATACCCGTATGTCGATTTATTTACAAAATAAATATTATACTAGACTGACTTAGTAGCTTTTTTTCAAATAGTGCAAGATAACAAGAGCGCCCTGTCAAGGGTCCGGCGGCCCAAGGAGGGCGCGTGGCGTTGGCCACATTCCGGGAGTTCCAAACGGGAGGACTAGATGACCAAAACCAATATTACTCGCCGCGGCGTACTTAGAACCGGCGCAGCCGCCGGGGCCGTACTGGCGACGCCCACGATCTTTGACGGATCGGCCTGGGCGGGAAACCATTCGGGTTTTACCAATGCGCCCGAGGGCGGATCGGTTACGCTCGGCTTCAACGTGCCGCAAACTGGCCCATACGCCGATGAGGGTGCAGACGAATTGCGCGCCTACGAGCTTGCTGTCGAGCACCTGAACGGTGGTGGCGACGGCGGGATGATGAACACATTTTCATCCAAAGTGCTCGACGGCACCGGCATTCTCGGCAAGAAAGTCGAGTTCGTTACCGGCGACACACAAACCAAGTCAGACGCGGCGCGTGCCAGCGCCAAGTCGATGATCGAAAAAGACGGTGCCATCATGATCACCGGCGGCTCGTCGTCCGGTGTTGCCATTGCTGTTCAGGGTCTCTGCCAGGAAGCTGGTGTGATCTTTATGGCCGGCCTGACGCACTCCAACGACACAACCGGTAAAGACCGGAAGGCCAATGGCTTCCGTCACTTCTTTAACGGGTTCATGTCGGGCGCGGCGTTGGCGCCGGTGCTGGCAAATGCATACGGCACCGATCGGAAAGCCTATCACCTGACAGCCGACTATACCTGGGGCTGGACGCAACAGGAATCGATCGCAAATTCGACCGAATCTGTTGGCTGGGAGACGGTGAACAACGTTTTGACGCCGCTCGCGTCGACGGACTTCTCGTCCTACATCGCGCCGGTTCTGAACTCGGGTGCCGACATTTTGGTTCTAAACCACTACGGCGGGAACATGGTGAACTCGCTGACCAACGCGGTTCAGTTCGGCCTGCGCGACAAAGAAGTAAACGGCAAAAACTTCGAGATCGTCGTTCCGCTTTACTCGCGCCTGATGGCGCGCGGTGCCGGCGAAAACGTCAAAGGCATCCTGGGTTCCACGAACTGGCACTGGTCGCTGCCGGATGACGGCTCGAAAGCATTCGTCAAATCCTTCGGCACCAAATACGGCTTCCCGCCGAGCCAGGCTGCGCACACGACATACTGTCAGACGCTGCTTTATGCGGATGCAGTCACGCGTGCAGGTTCGTTCAATCCTTGTGCGGTTGCCGAGGCGTTGGAAGGCTATGAGTTCGACGGACTTGGAAACGGGCCGACGCTCTATCGTGCCGAAGATCACCAGTGCTTCAAAGACGTTCTGGTCGTGCGCGGGAAAGAAAACCCGACGTCCGAATTCGACGTTCTCGAAGTCGTCGAGATCACGCCTCGCGCACAGGTCGAATACCCGGCCGATCACCCGATGTTCGGTGGCGCGGACGCATCGCTTGGCACCTGCAACCCAGGCGCTTAAGACTGCCGACTATGAACTGGGGCCGCGTTAAGGCGCGGCCTCTACCCCTTAAAGCCCCGGAGAAGACACCCGGGCATTGATACCCGCAACCATCGAGGTGGGGAAAATGGACGCGTTTATCCTTCAAGTGCTTAATGGTTTGGACAAGGGCTCGGCCTACGCGCTGATCGCGCTTGGCCTCACGTTGATTTTCGGCACGCTGGGCGTTGTGAACTTTGCCCATGGCGCGCTCTTCATGATGGGCGCCTTTTGCGCAGTGTTCTTGCAAAAACTGCTTTCTCTGAGCTTCGAGACAATTGACGAATCCAAGACCGACTTTCTCGGCAATCCTCTCAAAGTCAAAACGCCCTATGTTGAAGGCTGGTTTGGTCCCGAGGTCGGGGCATCAATCATCGACTGGTCGGTACCTTTGGCGATATTGTTCGCCATTCCGGTCATGATCGGTTTCGGCTTCATCATGGAACGCGGGCTGATCAAGCACTTCTACAAGCGCCCCCACGCCGACCAAATTTTGGTGACATTTGGCCTGGCGATCGTGCTTCAGGAAGTCATCAAGTATTTCTACGGCGCGAACCCAATCCCGACGCCCGCGCCGGAGGCGTTCAAAGGTTCGCTCGATTTCGGTGTGCTGTTTGGATTTGACGCCAACGCGATCATCTATCCCTACTGGAGGCTGATCTACTTCGCTTTCGCGATGTCGATCATCGCTGGCGTCTTTGGATTCCTTCAGTTCACCACGTTTGGAATGGTCGTGCGCGCAGGTATGGCCGACCGCGAAACCGTGGGACTTTTGGGCATCGACATCGACAAGCGCTTCACGGTCATGTTCGGTATCGCCGCCGCGGTCGCAGGTCTGGCCGGGGTTATGTATACGCCGATCAATCCACCAAACTACCACATGGGTATGGACTTTTTGGTGCTGTCGTTTGTCGTCGTCGTCGTCGGCGGCATGGGAAGCTTACCCGGTGCCGTTCTCGCCGGATTCCTGCTCGGCATTCTCGAAAGCTTCGCCTCGACGACCTGGGCGACAACGACAATTCCAGGCATCAACCAGATCATCATCTATCTGGTCGCGATAATCGTGCTGCTCACGCGCCCACGCGGGCTGATGGGCCGCAAAGGCGTGATGGAGGAATAAGAGATGTTGGGCTTAAACTCAAAAGACGCAACGCTGTTTTTTATTGTCATCGCGCTGACCATTCTGGCACCGTTTCTCCTAAATCCTTTCCCCGAGAACAGTGCCATGGCGCAGTTCAACGCCGGTTATCCAGACCTGATGCAAAGATTTGTGATCTTTGGCATCTTTGCCATTGGATTCAACATTCTCTTTGGTCTGACTGGATATCTATCGTTCGGACATGCGGCTTTCCTTGGCGCAGGCTCCTATGCCGCGGTCTGGATATTCAAACTTCTGACCTACAATGTTGTTCCCGCAATCCTGCTCAGCGTGATAGTAGCGGCAATTTTTGCGCTGTTGATTGGTTATGTCTCGCTTAGGCGATCGGGCATCTACTTCTCGATACTGACGCTGGCCTTTGCGCAAATGAGCTTCGCGCTTGCGTATTCGGTTTTGTCGAATCCCAAGTTCAATCTGACAAACGGTGAAACCGGGCTTCAAGTTTATGCAGGCGATCCGCAAATTCTGCACCGTGATAGCCTGCCTGATCTGCCGCACATATTCGGGCTGTCGATGCGCGCGAATTACCAATTGGAAGTCGGAGGTTGGTTGTTCAATTTCAACGTCGGCTACTACCTGTGCGCGTTTATCATGGTTTTGTCATTCTACCTTTCCATGCGGCTCTTCCGGTCGCCCTTTGGTATGATGCTGCGCGCGGTCAAATCGAACCAGCAGCGGCTGAATTACACCGGCCTGAACTCGCGCCCCTACACTTTGGCTGCCTTTGTGATCTCTGGGGCCTACGCCGGTCTTGCCGGGGGCTTGCTTGCCGCGATGGACCCGCTGGCGGGTGCCGAACGGATGCAATGGACCGCCTCGGGCGAAGTTGTTCTGATGACCATCCTTGGCGGCACCGGAACGTTGATCGGTCCGGTTTTGGGTGCAGGTTTCATCAAATATTTTGAAAACATCTTCTCGAAAATCAACGATCAGATTCTGCATCAGTGGTTCGCGTTCATGCCCGACGGTCTAGAGGACCTAATGGTCTTCATAATTCACCCGTTCATCGGCAAGGGCTGGCATTTAACGCTTGGCATTCTCTTTATGCTCGTCGTCATCTTCCTGCCCGGTGGCTTGGTTGAGGGCGGCCAGCGGATTGGGCGGCTGTTCGGACGCAAGAAGCGGCCGGAAGACACAACGAGTGTCGCAGCCAAGACGCCAGCGGAATAAGGAGACCGAGACATGGGTATTCTTGAAGTCAAAGGTGTCAACAAGCGCTTCGGCGGTCTGCAAGCCTTGGGTGACGTGAACCTGAGTGTTGCGGAAAACACCGTGCACGCGATCATCGGCCCGAACGGTGCTGGCAAGTCCACGCTTTTGAACTGTCTGGTCGGCAAACTGATCCCGGACACCGGGTCGGTGATGTTTGATGGCCAATCAGTTCTGGGCCGAAAGCCGCACGAAATCAACCAGATGGGCATCAGCCGCGTGTTCCAGACGCCGGAGATATTCGGCGACCTAACTGTTTTGGAAAACATTCTGATCCCCTGCTTCGCAAAACGCGACGGGTCGTTTCGGCTCCACGCATTCGAGCAGTTCGATAATGAAAAGGAGCTGATCGAAAAAGCCGAAAACATCCTGGAGGATGTGAACATGGCCGACAAACGGCACATGCATTCAGCGTCGATGTCGCGCGGCGACAAGCGGCGGCTGGAAATGGCCATGTGCCTGGTTCAAGAGCCTCGGCTTTTGCTACTTGATGAGCCGACCGCCGGAATGGCCCGCGCGGACACAAACAACACGATCGACCTTCTCAAAGAGATCAACGCAAAGCGCGACATAACCATGGCGATCATCGAACACGACATGCACGTCGTCTTCAGCCTGGCTGAGCGGATCACGGTGCTGGCGCAAGGCACACCGCTGGTCGAGGATACGCCGGAGAATATCAAGGGCAATCCACGCGTCCAGGAAGCCTACCTGGGCGAGAGCCAGGTGTGAGCGAGGAGAACGGAGATATGCTAGACAACCAGCCGTTCGACAAGAACGCAAACAACGCCGCAACCGCCCCCGCGTTTCTGAGTATCTGGAACATCGAGAGCTTCTATGGGGAAAGCTACATCGTTCAGGATGTCAGCTTTAACGTCCACGAAGGCGAGATCCTGGCTTTGCTGGGCCGCAACGGCGCCGGAAAAACCACGACGTTGCGCACGATCGCCCGCATGGACAATCCCGAACTGCGTCGCGGTGAAATTTGGCTCGACCACAAACCACTGCACAAAATGAGCAGCCACCAGGCCGCGCAGAACGGCATTGCGCTGGTGCCCGAAGACAGGCGGATCATTCCCGGTCTGTCTGTCGAGGAAAACCTTCAGCTTGCCCAAATCGCGCCGCCAGTGGGATGGTCGCTTGACCGTATCTATGACCTATTCCCACGTCTGGGCGAACGGCGGCGTCAAGACGGTGTTACGCTTTCTGGCGGTGAACAACAGATGCTTTCAATCGCACGCGCGCTTGCTCGCGATATCAAAGTGCTCCTGCTCGATGAACCCTACGAAGGGTTGGCGCCGGTAATTGTTCAAGAAATCGCAAAAACCCTCGCCGTTATTCGTGAGCAAGGGATAACGACGATCATCGTTGAACAAAATGCCGTTGCGGCGCTCAAGCTTGCCGACCGCGCAGTCATTCTTGATACTGGACGCGTCGTCTTTGACGACAGTGCTGCGAAGGTTCTGGACGACGAAGCGCTTCGAGCGCAGTATCTCGCTATTTGATATTTGGGCCGGTCCGCCGGCCCCATAACGACAACACGACCTGGAGGGACCGATGCTGGAAAGCAAAAACGGCATGTATCTGCCGACGGACGCCATTGTATCCAATGCGCACGCTGACCGCGCCAAATATGACGCCATGTACAAAGCCTCGATCGATGATCCCGAGACGTTTTGGGGCGAGCATGGCAAGCGCATCGACTGGATCAAACCCTTCACCAAGGTCAAAAACACCAGCTTTACGCCAGGCAACATCGACATTCGTTGGTTTGAAGATGGAACCCTGAACGTTTCCGCCAATTGTATCGACCGGCACCTGGAAACGCGCGGCGACCAGAACGCGATTATTTGGGAACCGGACGACCCGGAGGCGCCCTCAGAATACGTCACCTACCGCAAGTTGCATACCGAAGTGTGCCGTTTCGCCAACGTTTTGAAGGACATGGGCGTCAACAAAGGGGATCGCGTCGTGCTCTACATGCCGATGATCCCGCAGGCGGCTTACGCAATGCTGGCTTGCGCCCGGATCGGGGCGATCCACTCGGTCGTTTTCGCCGGCTTCTCGCCAGACGCGCTGGCGGCCCGGGTCAATGGATCGCAGGCAAAGGTGGTCATTACGGCTGACGAAGCACCGCGCGGCGGCCGAAATACACCGCTCAAGGCCAATGCCGACAAGGCATTCGAAAAGATCACGACCGACACAAAGGCGCTGGTTGTACGCCGGACAGGCGGTGATGTTGCAATGCTAGATGGCCGGGATTTCTGGCTGGATGAATTGGAAGCCAATGTCTCCGACGATTGCCCGCCAGAGGAGATGAATGCCGAAGATCCGCTATTCATTCTCTACACGTCCGGGTCCACCGGCATGCCGAAGGGCGTCGTGCATTCGTCTGGCGGATACCTGGTCTTTGCGTCGATGACGCACGAGTATGTCTTCGACTATCACGACGGCGATATCTACTGGTGCACGGCCGACGTCGGTTGGGTCACCGGTCACAGCTATATCGTTTACGGGCCGTTGGCGAACGGTGCGACAACGCTGATGTTCGAAGGCGTGCCCACCTATCCCGACGCCGGGCGGTTTTGGTCGGTCTGCGAGGAGCATAAAGTCAACCAGTTCTACACGGCGCCGACCGCGATCCGCGCGCTGATGGGCAAGGGAACGGATTTCGTCGAGAACTACGATCTGAGCAGCCTCAAAGTGCTTGGGACTGTCGGCGAACCTATCAACCCCGAAGCCTGGAACTGGTACTACGAGGTGGTGGGTGATTCCCGCTGCCCCATCGTGGATACCTGGTGGCAGACCGAGACCGGCGGTCACATGATAACGCCCCTGCCCGGGGCCACCGACCTCAAGCCGGGCTCGGCCACCTTCCCCTTTTTCGGCGTGGATCTGGCCCTGCTAAATGAAGATGGCTCGGAGATCGAAGGCGCGGGCGCCGGCTACCTGGTGATCAAGTCCTCCTGGCCGGGCCAGATCCGCAGCGTATACGGTGACCACCAGCGCATGGTGGACACTTATTTCAGCACCTACCCCGGTTATTATTTTACCGGCGATGGAGCCAGCCGGGACGAGGACGGCTATTACTGGATAACCGGCCGGGTGGACGATGTGCTCAATGTCTCCGGCCACCGCATGGGTACCGCCGAAGTGGAAAGTGCGCTGGTATTGCATGACCAGATTGCCGAGGCTGCAGTGGTGGGCTTTCCGCACGATATCAAGGGCCAGGGCATTTACGCCTATGTCACCCCCATGCAGGGCGTGGAGCCCGGCGAAGAGC
>CAJHYP010000254.1_pt1 | contig 21057 bp, 17 predicted proteins | sample 9198731 | NCBI WGS metagenome assembly CAJHYP01 (sample SAMEA7708363, study PRJEB35096) | sediment metagenome | biome: marine neritic benthic zone biome [ENVO:01000025]; feature: sediment [ENVO:00002007]; material: shallow marine sediment [ENVO:03000034] sea grass bed [ENVO_01000059] ...
CCAGCGCCGTCAAGCTGACCCGGAGCGATCTCAGACTGATATCGACAAGCTCGGGGTCGAAACGAACGACCAGCCAGAATGCAGCTAGCAGGCCTTCCAGAATATCGTTCATCTTACAGTTCGCCCGGCGCAAACACCCGAATGACTCTCACGTGGGTATAGATATTATGGGCGATCATGTCCGGAGTCGTCCTCGCGCAGCCGACAAACGATCACAACTCCAGTCGGATGTGTCAATCAAGACTGCTGAGCTAATTTTGTTGACTGGCTCAGGTAAGCTATTGATACCGCCCTCGGTTCTCCCCATGCTGGACGAAGGGGAGGTCCGACATGCTTGTGCGGCCTGAAATTGCAGGGGCTTTGTTCCGCGTGGTCGAGGGGCGACGAGAGGATCTGATCGAGCTGACGCAACAGCTGATCCGCATGCCCACGATTAATCCTCCGGGCGAGAATTATCGCGAGATATGCGAATTTCTTTCCGCGCGGCTGGCCGCTTCCGGTTTTGACACCAAGCTGCTTCGCGCCGAGGGCACGCCCGGCGACAGTGACAAATATCCGCGTTGGAACCTGATTGCGCGGCGGGAAGGGAGGCATCCCGGCGACTGCATTCATTTCAACTCGCATACCGACGTGGTCGAAGTCGGGCAGGGCTGGACCCAAGACCCGTTTGCCGGTGCGCTGGACGAAGGGCGTATCTATGGGCGTGGCAGTTGTGACATGAAAGGCGGTCTTGCGGCGTCGATCATCGCCGCCGAAGCTTTTTTCGAGGTTTGTCCCGACTACGACGGCACAATTGAGGTTTCCGGCACCGCGGATGAAGAAACTGGCGGATATGGTGGGGTCGCCCATCTTGCGGAATTGGGGTATTTTTCGCCCGATCGCGTTCAGCATGTCATCATCCCAGAACCGCTTCAGAAAAACCGTATCTGTCTTGGCCATCGTGGCGTCTGGTGGGCCGAGATCGAAACCAAGGGAGAGATTGCACATGGCTCGATGCCGTTTCTTGGCGATTGTGCGGTGCGCCATATGGGCGCGGTGTTAACCGCGATGGAGGAAAAACTCTATCCCGCGCTTGCCGCCAAGCGGACTGAAATGCCGGTCGTGCCGGCAGGTGCGCGGCAATCGACGATGAACATAAATTCCTTCCACGGCGGACAAGTTGAGCCCGAGGCTGACTTTACCGGGTTCCCGTCTGCCTGCGTTCCGGACAGCGCCCGGATGGTGGTGGATCGCCGATATCTGATCGAGGAAAACGTTGACGACGTTCGAAACGAAATCATAAGCTTATTGGATGAAGTGAAAGCAAATCGACCAAAATTCAGCTATGATGTGCGCGAGTTGTGGAGCGTGTCGCCAACGATGACGGATCGGAAAGCGCCGATTGTCACGAGTGTCGAACGAGCCATCGAAAGCGTACTCGATACGCAAGCGGAATTTGTGGTTTCACCCGGAACCTACGACCAAAAACACATTGATCGGATCGGAAGGCTGAAAAACTGTATCGCATATGGGCCGGGATTGCTGGAGCTCGCGCATAAACCTGATGAATACATAGAAGTAGACGATATGCTGGATTCGGCGAAAGTGATGGGGCTCTGCCTTGTCGACATTTTGACGGACAGCGGTTCAATGGGAGGAAACCAATGAAATTCAACACTCTGAACGGCGTCGCTGCGGCCGCGATTGTCGCGGCTAGTGCTGCATATGCAGCCGAAACCGGTTTGACGGTCGGCCTGCAACTTGAACCGCCACATCTGGATCCGACCAGCGCCGCTGCCGGTGCCATCGATCAGGTGCTCTATTCAAACGTCTTCGAGGGGCTGACACGGTTCGGTCCCGATGGATCTGTCAACCCGGGTCTGGCCGAAAGCTGGGACATCTCTGAAGACGGTCTGACTTATACGTTTTATCTGCGCTCAGGTGTGGCCTTCCATGACGGCACGACGATGGATGCCGACGATGTGGTGTTCACCCTTGACCGAGCCCGCGCCGAAGACAGTGCCAATGCGCAAAAAGCCTTGTTTGCGGGTATCGAAAGTGTCGAGGCCGTCAACCCGACAACGGTCAAAGTGAAGCTGTCGTCCGCCAACGGCTCGTTTCTTTTCAATATGGCCTGGGGCGACGCAGTCATTGTGGCGCCAGAAAGCATCGAAGATATCAAGACCAATCCTGTTGGCACCGGCGCATTCAAGTTTGCAAATTGGGTGCAGGGCGACCAGATCGAGCTTGTTCGCAATGCCGACTATTGGGGTGCGGCACCGGCACTGGAAACGGCGACGTTTAAGTTTATCTCGGATCCGACTGCCGCATTTGCAGCTATGATGGCGGAGGACATCGATGTTTTCTCCGGCTACCCGGCGCCTGAGAACCTGCCGCAGTTCGAGGCCGATGGACGATTTCAGGTCCTGATCGGCTCAACTGAAGGCGAGACGATCCTGTCGACCAACAACAAAATGCCGCCATTTGATGATATCCGTGTCCGCCAGGCCGTTGCGCATGCCATCGATCGGCAAGCGATCATTGATGGCGCGATGTTCGGGCTGGGTACTCCAATTGGCACGCATTTCGCGCCGCACAATCCGGATTACCTGGATTTGACCGGAAACTCGCAATACGACCCTGACAAGGCCAAGGCGTTGCTGGCCGAGGCGGGATTTCCGGACGGATTTTCGACGACGCTGAAACTGCCGCCGCCGTCTTATGCCCGTCGCGGGGGCGAGATTATCGCCGCACAACTGCGGGAAGTTGGGATCGAGACCGAGATCAGCAATTTGGAATGGGCGCAATGGCTCGAGCAGGTGTTCAGAGGGTACGACTTTGGGTTGACGATCGTCAGCCACACAGAGCCTTTTGACATCGGTATCTACGCCCGGCCGACATACTATTTCCAGTATGACAATCCCGACTTCCAGTCGCTGATTGCCGAGTTGACCGACGAAACCGACGCTGCGGCGCGGACGGCGCTGATTCACAAAGCCCAGACCATCATTTCCGAGGACTATGTGAACGGCTATCTGTTCCAATTGGCGACGCCAACTGTTGCTAAGACAGGGGTGAAGGGGCTTTGGAAAGACGCGCCGACGCAAGCCACGGATCTGACCGGCGTTAGCTGGTCTGAATAAAGTGCACCCGGCGGGAATTGCCGCCGGGGCCCTACTCGGGGATCATCCGTAATGGTGCGCTATGTGCTTTTGCGCCTTGTGTCGCTGGCGATCAGTCTCGTGGTCGCCAGCGTCGTCATCTTTGCGGCCATCGAAGTTATTCCTGGCGATCCTGCGGCGTTCATGCTGGGCATAAATGCGCAGCCCGATACCGTCGCAGCATTGCGCGAGCAGTTGGGGCTCGATGTGCCGATGATCCAGCGGTATTTCAACTGGATCGGTGGATTGCTCGTCGGCGATTTCGGCACCTCCTACACTTATCGCACGCCGGTCGTCGAGATGATCGGCGAACGGCTTTGGATTTCGCTGCCGCTGGCACTTTTGGCGCTGACGCTGTCGACGCTGATCGCCTTTCCGGTCGGCATTCTGGCGGCGTCGCGCCGCGGCTCGGCGGCCGACGTGACAGTGATGGGCGTGACCCAGCTTGGTGTCGCGGTGCCAAATTTCTGGTTTGCAATGCTGATGGTGCTGGTCTTTGCAATCAACCTGCGCTGGTTCTCGGCCGGAGGCTTTCCGGGGTGGGACGAGGGTCTGTTGTCTGGCCTGAAAGCGCTGACACTACCGGCAATCTCGCTTGCTTTGCCGCAGGCGTCCATTCTCGCCCGGGTCATGCGATCGGCACTTCTGGACACACTGAGCGAGGATTTCATGCGAACTGCGCGCGCCAAGGGTCTAACGCGTCAACAGGCGCTCTGGCGGCACGCGCTCAGAAACGCGCTGATCCCGGTCCTGACGATCATCGGCCTGCAGTTCTCGTTCCTGTTGGCCGGGGCTATCATCATTGAGAACGTATTCTTCCTCCCGGGTCTAGGGCGGCTGATTTTTCAAAGCATTTCGCAGCGCGATCTAATTGTCGTCGAAAGCGTGGTCATGCTTTTGGTCTTCGCGGTCATTGTGATCAATTTCGCAGTTGATGTCGCTTATGCCGCCGTCGACCCACGCCTAAGGCGGCACCAATGATCGCCTCGCGAAACCTGATCCTCGGCGGTTTGTTGACGGCGATCTTCGCGCTGGCGGCGTTGATCTCCTTTCTCTGGGTGCCTTACGACATCGAAGCTTTGAACATCGCCGCGCGGATGAAAACACCGACGGGCGCGCATCCGCTGGGCACCGATCATTTTGGACGGGACATCCTGTCAATGATCATGGTCGGCGCGCGGACATCGATCGCCGTTGCCTTGGTGGCTGTTGGCATTGGTATGGGATTTGGAGTGCCGCTGGGCCTTGCGGCGGCGTCCAACCGCGGCAGTTTGCTCGACGAACTGATCGGACGCGGCAACGACCTGATCTTTGCCTTTCCCTCGCTGTTGATTGCGATTCTGATCACCGCGACCTTCGGCCCAAGTGCCCTGAACGCCATAATCGCCATTGGCATTTTCAATATTCCAGTCTTTGCGCGGCTGACGCGCGGTTCTGCGCTAAGCCTCTGGCAGCGCGAGTTTATTCTGGCAGCGCGGGTCGCCGGAAAAGGCTCGGCGCGGATATCGGTCGAGCATATCCTGCCCAATGTTCTGAACCTTTTGATTGTCCAGGGAACGATCCAGTTTTCGCTCGGTATCCTTGCCGAGGCGTCGCTCTCGTATGTCGGCCTTGGTGCGCAGCCGCCCTTGCCAAGTTGGGGGCGCATGCTGGCCGACAGCCAGACGATGATCAGCCTTGCGCCACACCTCGCGTTGTTTCCCGGTCTCGCCATCGTTCTGACGGTCCTTGGATTAAACCTCCTAGGCGACGGGTTGCGAGACCTTCTCGATCCGCGATTGAGGAGGGACCGGGGATGAGCTTGCTTGAGATTGACAACCTGTCGCTCACGATTCACGGCACGCCGATCCTGACAAACGTCTCGCTGATGTTGGATCCGGGAAATACGCTCGGCGTGATCGGCGAAAGCGGTTCGGGCAAGTCGATGACGGCCTTCGCGGTCATGCAGTTATTGCCAAATGGCTCCAGCGCCACCGGTGCCGTCCGGTTAAACGGGTTCGACCTTCTGACTGCCGAGGAAGAGGCGCTTTGCGATCTGCGCGGCAACGATGTCTCGATCGTCTTTCAAGAACCAATGACGGCGCTGAACCCGCTCAAGACTATCGGAGATCAGGTGGCAGAGACAATTCTGATCCACGAAAAGTCCGTGGCCCGGCCCGATGCGATGCGCCGCGCGCGCGCCGCGCTCGATCGCTGTGAATTGCCGGGCGCGCGGTTTCCGCTTGGTCTCTACCCGCACGAATTGTCCGGCGGCCAGCGCCAGCGCGTCGTGATCGCCATGGCCATCGCGTTGCAGCCGAAATTGCTGATTGCGGACGAGCCGACGACGGCGCTGGATGTCACGACGCAGGCCGAAATCCTGCGGCTATTGAAACGACTGGTCGACGAAGACGGCATGGGGCTGATGCTGATCAGCCACGATTTGGCCGTTGTCGCCGACATGGCCGACGAGATCGTGATCATGAAAGACGGCGAAGTGGTCGAACGCGGCCCGGCCGCGACGCTTTTTGAGACGATGCAGCACCCTTATACCAAGGCGCTTTACGAGGCCTCTGGCCACCGGCCCGACAGGCAGACTACACCGGCTGACGTCCCGCTTTTGTCAGTGCGGGATGTCGTGCGCGACTATCGCCTGCCGCGGACGTCGGTATTCGGAGCTCCCGGGCAGTTTCGCGCCGTCGATCACGTCAGTTTCGACATCCGGTGCGGCGAAAGCCTGGGCCTGGTGGGTGAAAGTGGGTGCGGAAAATCGACGCTCACCCGGGCAATTCTGGGGTTGGAACCGGTGCAGGGGGGTGAGATTCTCCTTGATGGTAAACCCGTGTTCACCGGAAACCAGCCCAATCGGGCGCTCCGGCGGCGGATGCAGGTTGTATTTCAGGACCCCTACGGCTCGTTCAATCCCCGGCATCGCGTCGATCGGTTGGTGAGCGAGCCGTTTCATCTTTATGACACAGCCCCATCGGCGGCCAAACGCGACGAGGCGATCGCCGAAGCTCTCCATGCCGTTGGTCTCAGCCCCGACGACCGGTTCAAATACATCCACGAGTTTTCAGGCGGCCAGCGCCAGCGGATCGCGATCGCCCGCGCGCTGATCATCCGCCCGGATCTCATTTTGTTGGACGAAGCGGTGTCGGCACTTGATGTCTCGATCCGCGCCCAGATCCTCGATCTCTTGGCCGATCTCGCCGAAAGCCACGGATTGACCTATCTCTTTATCTCGCACGATTTGTCTGTTGTGCGGTCGATTACCGATCGTGTGTTGGTGATGAAATCCGGCAAGATCGTTGAAGAGGGGCCGACGGACGCCGTGTTCGACGCGCCAAAACACGACTACACGCAACGCCTAATTGCCGCCGCCCCGGTTCTGCCTGAAATCGCGGCCGCGCGAGCTTGATTGAAAGGGGTATTCCCATGACAGTTCAACCGCTTGGTGTTGATCCTGATAGGTGTTTTATCGCCAACGAATGGGTCGCCACAGCGAGTGGTGAATCATTAGAGCTCAGCAATCCCTCGGATGGCACAACGCTCTGCGCGATTGCACGCGGCTCCAGCGATGACATCGACCGTGCGGTCGAAGCTGCCCAGATGGCGCGAAAGGGCGAATGGGGGCGGAAGACCGCTGCCGAGCGTGGGCGGTGCCTTGCACGGTTGGGGCAGCTTGTTCTGGAGCATGTCGAAGACTTGGCCCAGCTCGAGGCGCTCGATGTCGGCAAACCATTGACGCAAGCCCGCGCAGATGCAAATGCGCTGGCACGGTATCTCGAGTTTTATGGCGGCGCGGCGGATAAGGTCCACGGGGAAACGATCCCCTATCTTGAAGGCTATACGGTCTACACACTACGCGAACCGCACGGCGTGACCGGCCATATCATCCCATGGAATTATCCGATGCAGATCATCGGCCGATCGATTGGCGCCGCCCTGGCGATGGGCAACGCGGCTGTGCTGAAACCCGCGGAAGAAGCCTGTCTGACAGCATTGGCTTTTGCCGAAATCTCCAAGCGGGCTGGACTGCCCGAGGGCGCGTTGAATGTTGTTCCGGGGTTGGGAGCCGAGGCCGGGGCCGCTTTGGCGTCGCACAAGTCCGTTCGCCACGTGTCCTTCACCGGATCGGTCGATGTTGGTCGCCTAATCCAGACGGCGGCGGCGCAGAATGTTGTTCCGGTGACGCTGGAACTCGGCGGCAAGTCCCCGCAGGTGGTATTTGAGGATGCGGATATTGGTGCGGCGCTTCCGTTTCTAGTGAACGCCGGCATCCAAAACGCCGGGCAGACCTGTTCCGCTTCGTCGCGCATCCTTGTTCAGCGCGCTGTCCTGGACGAGGTGACGTCCGGGATGGCTGCCCGATATCGCGCCTTGAGGGTCGGCCCGGCGTTGGATGATCTGGAGGTCGGCCCGCTGATTTCCAAGCGCCAGAAATCTATCGTCGACGATTTCCTGGCGGCGGGGTCGGATCTTGAGGTTGCGGCTGAAGGCAGCCTTGCCGAGGCAGCCCCAGCAGGCGGCTCCTTTGTGCTTCCGACGCTTTTCGGTTCAGTCGATCCCAAACACCGGCTGGCACAAGACGAGATATTTGGGCCGGTTCAGGTCATCATCCCCTTTGACGATGAAGACGAGGCGGTGGCAATTGCAAACGGCACAGATTATGGCCTGGTGGCCTCGGCCTGGACCCGCGACGGCGCGCGGCAAATGCGCATGGCGCGAAAGCTCGAGGCCGGGCAGGTCTTTTTGAACAACTACGGGGCTGGCGGCGGTGTCGAACTGCCATTTGGCGGCATGGGATTGTCAGGGCACGGCCGCGAAAAGGGTTTCGAAGCGCTCTATGGGTTTTCGACGCTGAAAACAGTTGCCGCGCTGCACGGGTGAGGCAAAACGCTAGTTAGGAAGATCAAAGGGGAACCGCGCCGCGCCCCAACCATCCGTGTTGGTGCGCGCCTCGACGAAGACGCGCGTCACCGCATCCGGAATAGTGATCCCAGACTGCGACCGGGTAAATGGTTGCTCGTTCACATGGGGGTGCAGAAGCACCCGCAGCCCCAGTTCGGTGCCGTCCTCAGTAACGACCCGCCAGCCGTCTGCGTAATCGTCCCAGCCGGTGTCGCCGTGTTCCAGGGTGACTGAAAACGTCCAGGAATTTCCGTCCTTTCTTGCCTTAACCTCCGTAATCGCAGCGTCATCCGCCGCAACCGGGGCATAGAGGCCGATTAGAGCCAAAAAGACCAAAGTAGCTCTCAAATTCATGCGCAATACCTAGCGCAAAAACTGTCCGAGACCAGTCACATTTCCTTGCCCTGATAGACAATTGGTTATATTATTTGACCAATTTTGCCATTCCGAGGATTTGACAATGGAAATGCCTTCGCCGAACCCCGACATTTTGGCGTTGAAATCGCGGATTGTGGCACAGCTTCAGGAGGTTCTGCCGGCCGATGCCGTGATCTCGGATCCAACAGAAACCCGGGCGTACGAATGCGATGCGCTGACGGCTTACCGCTGCCCGCCGCTCTGCGCGGTCCTGCCGAGCACAACAAGCGAAGTATCGGCAATACTGAGAATCTGCCATGATGAGGGTGTGCCGGTGGTTCCGCGCGGCTCTGGAACATCGCTTGCCGGCGGCGCGCTTCCGACCGCAGACAGCGTGATCCTGGGCGTCGCTCGGCTGAACCATGTGATTGAGACCGATTACGACAACCGGTTTATCCGCGTCCAGTCGGGTCGCACTAACCTTTCGGTGACAGATGCTGTCGAAAGCGAGGGCTTTTTCTATGCCCCCGATCCATCTTCGCAACTCGCATGCGCCATAGCGGGAAACATCGCGATGAACTCCGGCGGCGCGCATTGCCTGAAATACGGTGTGACGACAAACAATTTGCTGGGTGTCACTCTGGTTCTGATGGATGGCACGGTCGTCGAGATCGGCGGCGCACATATGGACACCGTCGGTTATGACTGGCTGGGGCTGATTTGTGGCTCGGAAGGGCAACTGGGTGTGGTGACTGAGGCAACGTTGCGCATCCTTCCGCGCCGGGAAGGCGCGCGGCCCGTGCTGATCGGGTTCGACAGCGCAGAAGCGGCGGGCGCTTGCGTCAGCGACATCATCAAGGCTGGCGTGTTGCCGGTTGCGATCGAATATATGGACCGGAAGGTAATCGAAGTGGTCGAGCGCCACTCCGGTGCCGGGTACCCGTCGTGCGAGGCGCTGCTGATCGTCGAAGTCGAAGGGTCGGATGCCGAGATTGACGTCGAGCTTGGGATGATCAAGGCGATCGCCGCCGAACACCAGCCGGTTGAGATGCGCGAAGCACGCGATGCAGAAGAAGCGGCGCGGATCTGGCTAGGCCGGAAATCGGCATTTGGTGCGATGGGTCAAATCAACGATTATATGTGCCTGGATGGCGCGATCCCGGTAACCCAGCTGCCGTTTGTTTTGAAGCGGATCCACGACATGTCTGTGGAATACGGGCTCGATGTGGGTAATGTCTTTCATGCAGGCGACGGCAATTTGCACCCGTTGATCCTGTATGACGCCAACAAACCGGGCGACCTCGAAACCTGCGAGGCATTTGGCGCCGCAGTCTTGAAGCTCTGCGTCGACGTGGGCGGATGCCTGACTGGCGAGCATGGCGTTGGAATCGAAAAGCGTGACTTGATGCCTGTGCAATTCTCTCCAACAGACCTGGAGGCGCAAATGCGGGTGAAGGATGTGTTTGATCCCAACTGGCTATTGAACCCCGCCAAAGTGTTTCCTCTGAGTGCGAGCGCCGCGCGGCGCGCCGCGTGACTGTGCTGAACCCAAAAGATGAAGCCGAGTTGGCCGAAGCAATAGCCAGCGCGAAGGGTCCACTGGCAATCCGCGGCGGCGGCACACGCCCCATCGGTCGCTGCGTGGACGGCGAAGAGCTGTCCACATCAGCGATGAGCGGCATCACACTCTACGAGCCTGGCGCGCTGACGTTGGTTGCGAGGGCGGGAACGCCGGTGGCCGAGATCGAGGCAGCGCTGGCGGCAGAGGGCCAAATGCTGGCCTTTGAGCCAATGGATCATCGCGCATTGCTTGAAACCGAAGGCGTGCCGACGATCGGCGGTGTTGTCGCGGGCAACGTTTCGGGCCCGCGCCGCGTTCAGGCAGGTGCGTGTCGGGATTTCCTGCTGGGAGTTGGGTTTGTCGACGGCCGCGGCGACATTGTCAAAAGCGGTGGCCGGGTGATGAAGAATGTCACTGGCTATGATCTGGTCAAATTGATGGCAGGCAGCCGCGGTACATTGGGGGTTCTCACCGAGATCAGCTTGAAAGTGCTGCCCAGGCCCGAAACGACGGCAACGTTGGTCTATCCCGGCCGCGACGTTGCCTCCACCTCGGCTATATTCACTGGCGCGATAACATCGCCCTTCGAAGCCACAGGCGCGGCCCGGCTGCCCTCGGGCATTTTCGGCGATCAAGGGGCCGTGCTGGTCCGGTTGGATGGATTTCCGGCCTCCGTCGATTACCGCGCCAAGGCGTTGGCCAAACACCTCGACGACGTCGCAGGCCCGCCCGAGCAGGTTATCCGCGATGAGGGCCACAACTCGGCGCTATGGCGAGACGTGAGGGACGCGACACCACTCGCAGAAACAGAAACCGACATCTGGCGACTGTCGATCAAGCCGACAGATATCCAAAACTTGGCGACAATTGTGTCGCTCGACCATATGGTGATTGACTGGTCCGGGGGGCTGGTTTGGGTCGCAAGTACACCCAGAACTGATCTTCGGGCCAGGCTGATTAATATCCTAGGCCACGCAACGATTATCCGTTCGTCCGATGAAACCAAGTCCCGACTAGGCGTCTTCCAGACAGAGCCGCCGCAGCTTGCCGAGATGGCAAAGCGTCTGCGCCAACAATTCGACCCGCGAGGTATTCTCAATCCGGGGCTGATGAGCTGATGCAGACAAATTTCACTGAAAAACAGCTGCAAGACCCGGGCATCCATCGCGCCAACGACATCCTCCGCTCGTGCGTTCACTGCGGTTTTTGCACCGCGACATGCCCGACGTACCAGGTCTTAGGTGATGAGCTCGACAGTCCGCGGGGACGCATTTACCTGATCAAAGACATGCTGGAGAATGACCGTCCGGCGAATGCTAAAACGGTCAAGCACATCGATCGCTGCCTCAGTTGCCTGGCCTGTATGACCACCTGTCCGTCGGGTGTGCATTATATGCATCTGGTCGATCACGCCCGGGCTCATATCGAAAACACCTACCGGCGACCATGGTTCGAGCGGACACTAAGGTGGATGTTGTCGCGCATCCTTCCCTATCCGAACCGGTTCCGGATCGCCCTCAAGGCGGCGAAACTCAGTCGCCCTTTCCGTGGCCTGGTCCCCGACAAACGTTTGCGCGCAATGCTGGATATGGCCCCGAAGAAAATTCCGCCGGCCAGCCGCAACGACGAACCGCAATCCTTTCCGGCGGAGGGCGAGACGCGGATGCGCATCGCGTTGATGACGGGTTGCGCGCAGCGGGCGCTGAACACCGACATCAACGACGCCACCGTTCGTCTATTGACTCGCTTTGGCTGCGACGTGGTGATTGCGCGCGATCTTGGATGCTGCGGCGCTCTGGTGCATCACATGGGCCGGGAGGCCGAAAGCCATGCGGCGGCTGCGCAAAATATCCGCGCGTGGATGACCGAGGATCGATCGGGTAGTCTTGATGCCATTGCCATCAACACGTCCGGCTGCGGCACAACTGTAAAAGACTACGGGCATATGTTCCGCAATCATCCGATGGCCAATGACGCGGCGCGGATTAGCGCGCTGGCGATGGACGTGAGCGAGATTGTAATGCGGCTCGATCTGCCACAAATCGCACCAAAGAGGCTGCTTGTGGCCTATCATGCGGCCTGTTCCCTGCAGCATGGACAGCAGATAAAGCACCACCCAAAGGACCTTTTGAAACGGGTAGGATTTGAGGTTGTCGAGCCTTCCGACAGTCATCTTTGTTGCGGATCGGCGGGAACCTATAATCTGATGCAGCCCGACATATCAAAAGAATTGAAATCTCGGAAAATCAATGCATTAGAAGCAAAATCCCCCGACGTAATAGCAGCCGGAAATATTGGCTGCATGATCCAGATCAGCTCGGGAACTAAGGTCCCAGTCGTTCACACGGTCGAGCTGTTGGATTGGGCAACTGGCGGACCAAAGCCACCCGTGCTTGCAAATCTGAAAGTTGCCGATTAGCGCCATATTCTTGTCCAATATGTCTTCTACGTTCAGACTGAATGGGAAGAGGACGAGTATGAGACGGTTTTTGGCGACATGCGCGGCACTCGTCGCGCTTGCGGTGCCTAGTGCGGCGCAAGAGAACACGGCATCCGGCCTGACCGCGTTGATGACGGCCTATGAGGCGCGCGGATGGGAGGGCGTTGGAAGGTTGAACATTGGGCGCGGCGGTATGTGCACCGGCGCCATGATCTCATCGCGTCTGGTTCTGACAGCCGCACATTGTCTTTACGATCAGTATTCCGGGCAACTTGTCGACGCAGGGTCGATCCAGTTTCTGGCCGGATGGCGCAATGGCCGTGCATCGGCCTATCGCCGGGTGCGTCGCGCCGTGACGCATCCGAAATACGAATACACCGGTCCTGCGGGAGAGCTTCGCGTTTCCAACGACATTGCACTGTTGGAACTCGAAAGCGAAATCCGCCTCGCCAATATCCGACCTTTCGGGACCGCCGAGCGGCCGCGGAAAGGCGCGCAAGTGGGTGTCGTGAGTTATGCGCACGACCGATCCGAAACACTTTCGCTGCAAGAAGTCTGCCACATCCTCGCCCGCCAGCGCGGAACCTTAGTGCTGTCATGCGAGGTGGATTTCGGGTCGTCCGGCGCGCCGGTCTTTGCCGAAGTCGACGGTGAGCCGCGAATTGTCTCAGTGGTTTCCGCCAAGGCGGTCGTAAACGGGCGCAAAGTGTCGCTGGGCACTAATCTGATCAAACCGCTGGAAGAACTCATGGCCATGATGGCGTCTGGCGACGGTGTTTTGGTTCGCTCGAACACCGGCGCAAAGCGGCTCACGATTACCGGATCCGGCGGCTCGGGCGGCGGCGCCAAATTTTTGAAGCCTTAAGGACTTGACCGAAAGCACCGAAATGCCTCAATATTTCCGGTATGGGTGTTTGGGTTGTAACGGTAACAATGGCAGTTGCCTTTTGGGCCGGTGTGCTGATGACGACAGCAGCCGCCGATACAGTTCCTGCGGCAGGACGGCTAGAGGACCCGCAACGCGGAACGACGTGTTCGGCATCGCTGGTTACGCCTGACGTTGTGCTCACAGCTGCGCACTGCGTCGCCAAGTATCTGAATGATACAAGCGGCGAGCCCATTCCGATCGTCTTCCGACCCGGAACAGGACTTGTCGCCGCGACATACCCGATCGATCGCATTGTCGTGCATCCGCTTTATGACCGGGTGAATGACCCGCGGAATTGGAGCCTGCGGTTTGACGTGGCGGCAGTTCATTTGGAAACACCGGTGCCTCCGGATATTGCCGAGCCGCTCGAAACTGGTCCCGAGGCCCAAATTGGCGAGAAGCTGTTTATCGTCAGTTGGCGGACGCATAACAGCCCGCAACCGAGGCAACGCGCCTGCGAAGTGATGCCGGGCGCGCGTGGCCTTGTAACGCTGGCCTGCAAGGTGTCTGGCGGGGAAAGCGGTGCGCCGGTGCTGCGAAAGGGCGAGAACGGGCTGGAATTGGTGGCGGTGATTTCAAGTCGTGGGCAGTTCCTTCAACAACCCGTCGCGCAAGCGTCGAATGTGGCGCTTCGACTGCCGCCATTGCTGGCGGAATTCGACTAGGATTTCTGCATAGCGACGCACTTGAAGTGCTCGGTACGGATTCTTATCTTTGCACTGCGGAGGCCAAAACCGGCTCCGCGCAATTATCCTGCCCTGCCTGTTTGGGGGGCGCCACTGGTATCGCTCAAAGGAGGATCCCTCATGCGAACTTTTGATTTTGCACCGCTTTATCGTGCAACCGTCGGCTTCGACCAAATGGCCGATCTCATGGACCGAGTGCTGACTGACACGTCGACCTCGACGTCCTTTCCGCCCTACAACATTGAAAAAACCGCCGATGACGGCTGGCGTATCTCGATCGCCGTGGCCGGGTTCGGCGAAGAAGATCTGTCAGTGGATGTCAAGGAAAGCACGCTTGTTGTTTCGGCCAAGAAAGCCGAGGCTGAGGACAGCCGCACCTACCTGCATCGCGGCATTGCCACCCGAGCCTTCGAGCGCCGCTTTACGCTTGCCGATCATGTCCGGGTTACCGGTGCAAGCCACGTGAACGGCATGCTGAACATTGATCTTGTCCGCGAAGTGCCCGAAGCGCTGAAACCGCGCCGGATTGAGATCGCGAACGGCGACACGGTTGAGGCAAAAGCCGTCGAGGCGAAAGACGCGGCCTGATAGGTTTCGCCCAAAATCTCGCTATGCGCCCGGAACAATCTGGGCGCATTCGCTATAAATCAACCAATTTTGTCATATCAAGACAACCCGGACCTCGACCGAGAAATTTTCGGATCTCCAAAGCGACTACACTTGTAGGATCTGGCACAGGGTCATACGAGCGCAGCGGCACTCGCTGGCCATTGTTCAAAACTAGTGCAGGCCGCCACGAGATTTTCCTAGGGCGAGAAGATGACACATGCGAGTTTACTTTCACACTGGCGATGTCGCTCAATTTCCATACCCGTTGGTCACGGCCAGTCCAGGTTTTAACTTCCAAAGACACCAGATTGGCGGTTCGATCCAAAACTAGTGTCCATTTTTCAAGCGTTCGCCTTAGAAATTCAAGCAGGCCTGCTGCCAACACCGCTGGAATTAGAACTTCGATCCCACCTAAGGGATGCACATAGTCCAAAAAAAAGATCACCCAGAACAGAACCAAAATCACGGTGACCCTGCCAAGCCTAGGCTCAGCTAGAACAAGGCGGCTCTCGGTTTTTTCTACCACCCGCATGAGTGCAGAATGCGTGGTCGTTATTTGCCCGTCAATCAGCGGGTCACTCGCCGTAAGGCACCAGATCGTCTTCACTTCGGTCGCTTCGACCAAAAACTGATCGGCGTGTGCATTGCTCCAGTCCTGGGCGCCAGCGGCGACCCAGGTCCGTTTCAGGTTTGCCGCCGCCTCGCGCTCAATAGTCTCGGCCAGCGGCGTGGAGGAAAAACTCCAGACCGCATCCAGATCCGCGTGCCCGGCAATCTGTGCTGCAAGCTCGTCGTGGCTTCCGGTCAGAATGTTCACAACCCCGCCCGGCACGTCCGAGGTGTCGAGCACCTGATAGAAATCGGTGGCCGCAAGCGGGTAGGCTTCCGAGGCGACGACAGTTAGGCGGTTGCCCATCGCCATCGCCGGCCCGATGAGCGACACAAGCCCCAACAGCGGACGATCGTCGGCGGCGAATGCGCCGATCTTGCCAACCGGCTCGTTCATCGCCAGCGCGATGCCGCGGATCGGTACGGCTTTTGCCCGACCGTCGTATTTGTCGGCCCAGGCCGCCCAAGTAAACAGCCGGTCGATCGAGGCATCAACCTCCGCCCGGCCGCCGCGTTTTCCAGTTAAATCGTTGATCCGTTGCGCGAATTCATCCGATCGAGCGGCAAGGTTTTCGCCCATGTAGTAAAGAATCTGCGCGCGCAGGTGCCCGGTGGTCTGAGCCCAACTCTTGGCCGCGTTCATCGCCTCGACCGCGTTGCGGACGTCTTTGCGGTTCGCCAGTGATGCGTGACCCAGCAACTTGCCGGACTTTGACCAAACTGCACGGCTATAGCCGCCGTCGGGCCGGGCCTGTTTGCCGCCGATATAGAGTTTTGACGTGCGATCGACCGCATCGCCAGCGGCAGTTCTTTTGGCCGGGGCAGGGACAGGAACCAGTTTTTCAATCGCCCTGGCACGGCCTTTCGGTTTGGTATAGGCCAATAGCCCTTCCCAGCCTCCCTCGCGCCCAAATCCACTTTCGCGGACGCCGCCGAAACCGGCAGCCGCATCAAAAAGGTTCGTGGCGTTGACCCAGACCACGCCTGCCGCAAGTTTTGGCGCCACGTCGAGCGCGAGATTGACGTTTTCGGTCCAAAGCGTCGCGGCCAGCCCGTAGCGTGTGTTGTTGGCCAATGCGACCGCCTCGTCCGGTGTCCGGAACGTGGAGCCGACCAAGACGGGGCCAAAGATCTCTTCTTGCATCAATTTATCCGCCGTCGACAGACCGGTGATCAGCGTCGGCGGGTAATAACAACCCTCTTCCGGCAGAGGCGTCGCGGCGTGATAAATCTCGCCACCGCTGGACGAGACTAGATTTTTGATTGTTTTAAGCTGCACCGGATCGACAACGGCGCCAACGTCAATGCATTTGTCCAGCGGATCACCGAGCCTGAGCTTGTCCATCCGGGTCTTCAAGCGGGCGTAGAAATCGCTGGCGATGCCCTCTTGGACCAAAAGCCGCGAGCCGGCGCAGCAAACCTGGCCCTGGTTGAACCAGATGGCGTCCACCAAACCTTCGATGGCTGAATCGATGTCCGCGTCGTCAAAGACAATGTAAGGCGATTTGCCGCCAAGCTCCAAAGTCAGCTTCTTGCCGGAACCTGCTGTCGCCTCACGAATTTTTCGCCCGACCGCGGTTGATCCGGTAAACGCGATCTTATCGATGTCCGGGTGATCGACGATCATTTGACCAACGGCGCCGTCGCCCGTCACGATATTCAGAACGCCCGGCGGAACCCCAACTTCGTGTGCAAGTTCCGCGAACAAGAGCGCGGTGAGCGAGGTGTATTCAGCGGGTTTCAACACCACCGTATTGCCCATCGCCAGCGCCGGCGCGATTTTCCATGCCAGCATCAAAAGCGGAAAGTTCCAGGGGATCACCTGACCGCAGACACCAAGTGCTACGCGGTCCGGCAATTCGTCATCCTTCAGCTGGGCCATGCCGGCGTGGTAATAGAGATGCCGCGCGACAAGCGGGATGTCGATGTCGCGGCTCTCGCGGATCGGCTTGCCGTTGTCCAGGCTTTCGAGAACCGCAAAGAGGCGCGATTGCTTCTGGACGATCCGCGCCAGCGCATAGAGCACCCGCGCCCGTGCTTTGGCGTCCTTTGCCCAGGCTTTCTGCGCCTTGCGGGCGGCTGAAACCGCCGCGTTGATATCTTTTTTGCTGGCCTGGCTGATTTTGGCTAGCGGTTCCGCCGTTGCCGGATTTTTTGATGCAAAAGTCTTCGAAGGCTTCGTCCAAGACCCGCCGATCATATGGCCGAATTTGCCGCCGCGCCCGGAAATCCATGCCAACCCCTGGCTGGCGTCTTCGGGCGCAGGGCCATATTCCATCGTGTCGAATATTTCGCGGACATTCATGCGGAGCATCCTTCGGGCTTGAAAACACGTTTCGTTGAAGCTGGATAGTCGGTCAGTTTGTCGCGGGGTCGGATCGGACGGGTAACAAGATTGCCGTCGCAGTTCGGGCAAAATCCATTCAGCACACCGATTGCGCAGGACCGGCAAAACGTGCATTCGAATGTGCGTATCATGGCTTGGTCGCTCTCAGGCGGCAGGTCCTTGTCGCAGCACTCGCAATTCGGGCGAATTTCCAACATCGGATTAACCGACCGGGTGCCGGTAGCCGGCGGAATAGCGTCCCGTCAAATAGTGTTCGAGCTGGCGTTCGATATCACCCAGCAGGCTTGATGCGCCGAACCGCAACAAATCCGGACGCAGCCAGCGGTTTCCCAACTCATCTTTGATCAGCGTCAGATAAGTTACCGCATCCTTGGCTTTCGAGATGCCGCCAGCGGGTTTGTAACCCACGCGAATGCCGGTCGCCTCGTGATAGGCGCGAATGGCGCGCAGCATCACCAGGCTGACGGGTAGCGTCGCGTTCACGCCTTCCTTGCCGGTCGAGGTTTTGATGAAATCCGCGCCGGCCATCATGCAAACCCAGCTCGCACGGGCGACGTTCCTGAGCGTTCCCAGGTCGCCGGTGGCCAGGATCGCTTTGACATGGGCATCGCCGCAGGCGGCACGAAATGCGCGCATTTCGTCGTAAAGCGCCTGCCAGTTCTGTGTCAGCACGTGGCGGCGAGATATGACGATGTCAATCTCGCGGGCGCCAACCTTGACGCTCTCTTCGATCTCGGCAACGCGCAGGTGAAATGGCGACAGACCAGCCGGAAATCCGGTTGAAACGGCGGCAACGGGAATACCGGTGCCCTCCAGCGCCTCGACTGCCGTGGCAACCATATCGTGATAAACGCAAACCGCCCCGGTGGCGATGTTATCCATGCCAAGCGCGTCCAGGATGTCTTGCCGTACCGGCTGCGCTGCTTTCGCGCAAAGCCGTCGTACGCGACCCTGAGTGTCATCGCCTGCAAGCGTCGTCAGGTCGATCATTGTAATCGCCCGCAAAAGCCATGCGGCCTGATGCGCTTTTTTCACCGAACGGCGCCCGGGCAGTGTTGCTGCGCGCCGTTCAATCGCCGAAGTATTTGCCTGCACCGCCGCGATCCGGTCCAGGTCCAGCGCCGTGCCGGGGTTTCGCGGCTCGTGCACCTGTTGCAGATGCGCAAGCTTTGCGTCGGGCTTTGCGGCGGTAGACGTAGACATCGGCGGCAGCCTTTTGATCATTGCGGAAATGGTCGCACGCGATTGGCGAATAATCAAGATTGACCATTTGATCAAATTTTTTTCGCGAACCGGCAAAAAAAGGTCTTGAACCTCAATTGCGTCGGCGCGACCGTCCGCGAAATGACGGAGCTCAGGCGCATGAACCATCACGTCGAGATTGACCCAGCCGGCAATTTTTTGACTCTAACCGCGCGCGGACGGAGCCATCGGTTTCACGCCATCTGGTTGCGCGACAACGCGCTTGATCCCGAGACCCGCAGCTCCGGAAACGGGCAGCGGCTGATTGCGCTCGGCGAAATACCGGAGGACACTCGGATCTCGGCTGCCTCGATCGAAGATCGCACGCTTTCGGTCACCTTTGCGCCCGAGGCGAAGACAGTTGCTTTTCCCGTCGCCTGGCTTGTCGAAAACACCTATGATCAGGCCGATGCCGCCGCCGAGCTGCTGCCGGTCGGGACATCGGCATGGGACGCTACGCTGCCCGTGCCCTCGTTTGATTACACATCGGCATCGGACAACCCCTTGGTGCGTCGCAAGTGGCTTGCGGCGATTCGGAGATTTGGGTTTGCTCGGCTGACCGGTGGGCGTACGGTCGACGGCGCGCTTTTTGATGTCATAGACCTATTTGGGTTCGTTCGCGAAACCAATTACGGGCGACATTTTGAGGTTCGCACCGAGGTCAATCCGACCAACCTTGCGTTTACAAGTCTTGGGCTTCAGGCGCATACCGACAACCCTTACCGCGATCCCGTTCCGACACTGCAGCTTCTCTATTGTCTGGAAAACTCGGCGATAGGCGGAGACTCGATTGTGGTCGATGGATTTGCTGCTGCATTGCGGCTGCACGACGAGGATAGAGATGGCTTTGCGCTTTTGTCGGGCTTTCCCGCACGGTTCGAGTATCGCGGCAGCGACGGAGTCATTCTGCGTTCGCGTCGGCCTATGATCGAGCTTAGCCCCGATGGGCAGCTTCAGGCCATTCGCTTCAATAATCGTTCCGCAGCCCCAATGGTTGACGTGCCATTTGACAAAATGGATGCCTATTACCGGGCCTATCGACGGTTTGCCGAGATCATTGACGATCCCGCGCTTGGGCTGACATTCAAGCTCGAACCGGGTGAAAGCTTTATCGTGGACAACACTCGCGTGATGCATGCCCGCAAAGGGTATTCAGGGACCGGTTCGCGGTGGTTGCAGGGATGCTACGCCGACAAGGACGGCCTCCTCTCGACGCTCGCGGCACTGGAAGAGCAGACATTGGATGCCGCCGAATGACGCCGCGCGAGACCCTGACGCGAGAAACTATTGTGGATTTTCTTGCCGAAATTTTCGATCGCCGTGGCGGCGAAGAATATTTGGGCGAGCCGGTGACAATGGCCGAACATATGCTCCAAGGCGCAACACTGGCCGAAGAAGCTGGATTGCCCGAGAATGTCATCGTCGCCGCGCTCCTGCACGACATCGGGCATTTTACGTCCGAGTTCGGGTCATTCTCAATGGATGACACCCATGACAGGTTTCACGAGGAGGCCGGAGCGCAAGTCCTCGAGCAGTTTTTCCCGACCATTGTCACGGACTGCGTTCGCCACCACGTCGCGGCAAAACGGTATCTATGCGCAACCAAACCCGATTATTTCGCGCGCCTTTCCGCGGCCTCGGTTCACTCGCTCAACCTGCAGGGCGGACCGATGTCGGAAGACGAGGTTCAGGCGTTTGAGACCAATCCGAACCTCGCCGAGATTGTGCAGGTCAGGTATCTGGACGATGCGGGCAAGCGCGACGATATGACAACGCCCGGGTTCGCGCATTTTGCGCCGCTGGTGCAGCGCGTGGTAGATCGCCACCTGGCGCGCGCCACCTAGCGCAGCATCATATCAACACGGTTTCGACTTTTGCCCCGCGTTCAAGCGTTCGATGCACCGGGCACTTGTCCGCAATCTCCAAAAGCCTCTGACGTTGATCGTCGGTCAATTCACCCTCAAGGAGGATTTCACGCCGGAACCCATCGATCTTGACGTCTTCGCCCGTTTCGGCGTCCTGGGCGTGCACCTTGTCGTGGCTGACGTCGACCGAGACATGCGCCAGCGGCCATTTCTTGCGCCGCGCGTACATCCTGACGGTCATTGACGTACAGGCGCCCAGACCGGCGGAAAGAAAACCATAAGGCGTCATACCCCGGTTCGTACCGCCATAAGCTTCAGGCTCGTCGGCCACGGTATGGTGCTTCGGCCCGCCGTTTACATCCTGCAGAAAACCATTTGGATCG
>CAJHYP010000045.1_pt1 | contig 20767 bp, 14 predicted proteins | sample 9198731 | NCBI WGS metagenome assembly CAJHYP01 (sample SAMEA7708363, study PRJEB35096) | sediment metagenome | biome: marine neritic benthic zone biome [ENVO:01000025]; feature: sediment [ENVO:00002007]; material: shallow marine sediment [ENVO:03000034] sea grass bed [ENVO_01000059] ...
CCTTAGGCGGGATTGAATGTTTTCTTCTGTCACTCCCGGCTCTCTCCCCGAGAATATTCCGCTCATTGTGCCGTTTACCGCTTCGACTGGATCTTCAATGGAAACGGTTTCCAACTTGGCGCCAAGATTTCTTGCGACCTCGGCCGCGTCTTCGAGTGATGTCTCCGACGTAAACCGCGAGGGCAACATCACGCATCGGACGTTGTCGCCACCAAGTGCGTCGGTGGCTATGGCAGCGACAAGCGCCGAATCAACTCCACCCGAGAGGCCGAGCAAGGTTTTCTTGAAACCGGTTTTGCGGAAATAATCCCGCACCGATTCAACCATAACCCGATAATCCTGTTCCCATTCGTCGGGATAGTCTTCGATCTTGCCAGGTAGCGCCCGCCAACCTGCTTGGGTTTCTTCGAAATCCACGTGAACGATGGCTTCGTCGAAGACAGGCAGCCGAGCTGCCAGTTCGCCGCCCGGGTTTAGTATGAAAGAACCACCGTCAAATACCTGATCGTCCTGTCCGCCGATCATATTGAGGTAAATCAGCGGTAATCCGGTCTCTACCGTTCGCGCCACCATGTGGTTTAGCCGGACGTCGTATTTGCCGCGAAAGTATGGCGAACCATTGGGCACCAACAGAATTTCTGCGCCAGATTCCTCCAATACTTCAGTGACATCTTCGTGCCAGGCGTCCTCGCAAATCGGTGTTCCAACGCGCACGACGCCAAGGTCGTATGGACCGGCCAGCGGACCTTTTTCGTAAAGGCGCATTTCATCGAATACGGTTTCATTCGGTAGGTGATGCTTGAGGACCTGACGGACCAATCGCCCATCTTGCAGAACGTGATAGGCATTGTAGAGCTTGCCGCCTTGCAAAAGTGGCCCGCCGACCCCCAGCGCGGGCCCATCCTTACACTCGCGCATCAGGGTCTCGATGTGGGCCATAGCATCGCGTGCAAACGCCGGTTTCATCACCAGATCCTGAGTGTTGTATCCGGTAATAAACATCTCCGTCAGCGCCACAAAATCTGCACCTGCGTCCTTGCCCGCCTGCCAAGCGCGTATTGCCAATTCCACGTTTCTGTCCAGGTCACCGACAGTGGGATTCATTTGCGCGAGCGTTATCCTGAAGCGGTTGCTCATCGACCTCTCCTTTGACTTGAATTCGTCTTAGCAGAGATGCGCGCGAGAGAAAGTCCCGGCTCGTGGCTTGGGAAAAGCGTTGCGGGCGGTCAGTGGCTCCACTAGATTTGCGTGACATTGGATAAAACGCGGGTGGATCCGAACGTGGTTGAGAGACTGAGACTGGGACTGTGTGCAGGAGTGACTGCACTTGCACTGGGAATCGCCGGATTGGCCGCGGCGCAGGAAAATCGCGTCATCACCAAGCAATATGACGACGGTGGCGTCTACGAAGGCACATTCAAAGACGGCAAACAACACGGTACCGGCACGTACCGACTTCCCAATGGCTACGTCTACTCCGGTGAGTGGATCGATGGTGAGATCCGCGGTCTAGGCCGCGCCGAGTTCCCCAACGGTTCAATTTACGAAGGCGAGTTCGTCGCTGGAAAGCCCGAAGGCAAAGGTAAAATCGTGTTTGCCGATGGCGGAACGTATGATGGCGGTTGGTCGGACGGAAAAATAAACGGTCAGGGTGTTGCGAACTATGCGAACGGCGTTCGCTACGAAGGTGGTTTCGCTGACGCTTTGCATGACGGTCAGGGGCGCATGGAAAGCCCAAATGGCTATGTTTACGAAGGTGCTTGGATCAAAGGGATCAAAGAGGGAACCGGGCGCATACAATATCCCGACGGAGCGGTTTATGAGGGTCAGTTGTTACGCGGGGCGCGGGAAGGAAAAGGCACGCTGACTATGCCCGACGGGTTGACGTACGTGGGCGAATGGGACGATGGCCAGATCAATGGTCAAGGCGTTTTGACGCAACCAAACGGCGATATCTATGAAGGCGCGCTTGCCGCTGGAAAACGGCATGGTGCGGGCAAGGTCACCTACGCCAATGGTGATATCTATAACGGAGATTTCTTGGATGACCGGCGCCACGGTCAAGGGACGTTCACAGGCACCGACGGCTATGTGTATGCTGGCCAGTGGGCTGCCGGACGGATCGAAGGAGAGGGGACCGTCACTTATCCAGACGGTTCTGTCTATGCAGGCACTTTTAGGGATGATCTGGCCGATGGTTCCGGGAAGATCACATATCCTGATGGCAATACCTACGAAGGTGAGTGGACTGCCGGCGTCATTGAAGGCTCGGGTGTTGCAACCTATGCGAACGGCCTAGTGTACGAAGGCGAATTCAAGGACGCCAAAATGCACGGTTCCGGCAAAATGACATTTGCCGATGGCTACATTTATGAAGGCCTATGGGCAAATGGCCAACGTGAAGGCGAGGGAGTTGCGCAATACTCCGACGGAACGGTCTACCAAGGCAACTTTGTTGCGGGCCAGCGAGAAGGCCAGGGCACCATTACAATGCCGGATGGCTTCACCTATTCGGGGAATTGGAGTGGTGGCGAAATCGACGGTCAGGGTGTCGCGACATACGCAAACGGAGATGTCTACGAGGGCACATTTGTCAAAGGCAAGCGCCAAGGTGAAGGAACAATCCGTTATGCCAGCGGTGAAGAACGGACCGGAACTTGGGACAACGGGGCGCTGACCGAGGCCACCAGTGGCGGCGAAGAAGACACCGACACCAACTGAGTATTTTGACTGCAGATGCGCCGTCGTCGTAGCAGACTGACAACCAAGTGCAGCACCACCGACCGTGCGTTCAATTGATTGCAGGCGCTTGCTTGGGCTGAACCCGAAAAATCCGCGTTTCGAACCCTGATCTGTCGTGGTTATCTAGACGCAGTCACGGGGGCACGCGCATGAAAACACGCACGGAATTTCCAAGAACAGTTGTGGAGTGGCCCGACCAGGGGATCAAAATGCCCGATGGTACCCGCCTTTCGGCCCGCATCTGGCTACCCGACGACGCCGCCGAAAACCCTGTTCCGGCCATACTCGAGCATCTCCCTTATCGAAAACGCGATGGAACGATAGCGCGCGATGAATTGACCCATCCTTATCTTGCCGGCCACGGCTACGCCTGCATCCGCGTCGACATGCGCGGCAGCGGTGACAGCGAAGGAATAATGGCTGACGAGTACACCCAACAGGAGTGGGACGATGCGATTGCTGTCACGGACTGGGTCCGGACCCAGCCCTGGTCGACTGGAGATTGGGGGATGATGGGGATTAGTTGGGGTGGGTTTAATTCACTGCAACTGGCGGCGCTAAAACCGGAAGGGTTAAAGGCCATCATTACATTGTGCTCGACCGTCGACCGCTACGCCGACGATATCCATTACAAGGGCGGCTGCATGTTGGGCGAAAATCTTGGCTGGGCAGCGCAGATGCTGGCCTATTCGTCGCGCCCGCCTGATCCCGAAATTGTCGGTGACCGATGGCGAGAAATGTGGCTGGAGCGCCTGAAAAAACAGCCATTTCTGCTGGAAACTTGGCTCGCGCACCAACGTCGCGATGCGTATTGGGAACACGGCTCAGTTTGTGAAAAATACAGCGCAATCGACGCGGCAGTATTGTCACTGGGAGGCTGGCACGACGGATACCGCAACACACCTGAACACCTCGCAAGAAACTTAAGCTGCCCTGTCAAAACGATCATTGGACCGTGGATTCACAAATACCCGCATTGCGCGGCGCCGGAACCGCGGATCGGATTTCTTCAGGAGGCCCTGCGCTGGTGGGATCATTGGCTGAAAGGTATAGACACCGGCGTCGCGAGTGATCCTTTGCAGCGCGTCTATCTTATGGACTCGATTGCTCCGGAACGGTGGGTTGACGAACGGCCTGGACAGTGGATTGCGGTTTCTAATCCAGCCCCAATGCAGTCACTGCCATTCGGCGAAGGAACTCCGGGTAAGGCAGGCGCTTTCAAGATCGATATTAACTCACCCCAAAGCTGCGGCGATGGAGCGGGAGAATATTTTCCATTCGCTTACGGACCGGAACTGCCCAACAACCAGGCTGAAGACGATGCCATGTCTGTTTGTTTTGACAGCTCTCCGTTGGATGACGCCGTGAATATTGTGGGAATGGCCAAAGTTTCGCTGACATTGGTTCCGAACGCTTCTTGCGGCCAGATTGCAGTCCGGCTGTGCGACCTTCGGACGGACGGCACTTCGATGCTCATCTCTCACGGCCTTCTTAATCTGCGACATATGCATAGCCATGCCAGTCCGGCGGATCTCGAGCCAGGCGTCCCCATTCATGTCTCCGTGGACCTGGATAACTGCGCGTACCGGTTGCCGTCAGGTCATCGGATGCGCGTTGCAATATCTACAGCGTATTGGCCCTTTATTTGGCCATCGCCGGTCGCGAACGGGGTTTCGATAACTGCAGGCGAGTTGCTTCTTCCCGTGCATGCGGATGAGGTTGAGCAAGTCAGGTTTCCGCCTCCCGAAGCCGCGCACGCCTGGCGCGCGACCACACTTCGCGCGGCGAATATGACGCGTGATACTGAAGTTCGCTCGGACGGAACACGGGTCATAAGAATCGTGACCGATAACGGCGAATTCCGTGACGAGAATCACGGGCTAACGACGGGTTCGGCGTGCTTTGAAGAATGGCGCATTCACCCGGATGATCCTCTTTCAGCGAGGGGCTCGTTCGACTGGACCGAAACGCTGGCGCGTGACGACTGGTCAGTGCGCACACATAGCACTGCGTCTCTCACCGCCAGCATCGATACGTGGCACGCACAGGCCAATATCGAGGCATTCGAATGCGAAAAACTCATCTATTCCAAAGACTTCTCCGCGGACATCCCAAGAGATGGCATTTAATTTCGACTGGCTGTTGCCAGAGCGGCAAAGGTTCGCCTAGTCTTTCCGCACCGAACGGGGGCAAACCTCGGCGGTCAATGGGGAGAGATACGTGCACCCAATCTTGTCTACGGTGCTTCAGCGGCTGGCGCTTGGCGTTCTGACGCTATTTTTTGTCTCAGTCATCATATTCTCGTCGATCGAGTTCTTGCCCGGCGATTTTACGCAGGCTGTGCTTGGCCAGACCGCGACCGAGGAAACCGTGGCCGCGTTCCGCCGCGAGATTGGGCTCGACCAACCGGCATACCTTCGCTATTTCGACTGGATCGGTTCGTTGGCTCAAGGCGATCTGGGAACCTCATTCTCGGGCCGCGCTGCCAGCGGCGTTGATCGATCCCGGCCAGTGGTCGATCTGGTTGCCCCGCGGCTTATGAATACCCTGTTTCTTGCAGCGATGACGGCCATTATCGCTGTGCCACTGGCATTAACACTAGGGATCACCGCGGCGCTCTATCGCGGGTCGGTTTATGACCGGGTTGTCAACGCGTTGACGCTGACCACAATCTCAATGCCCGAATTCCTGGTGGCCTATATCCTGATCCTGTTTTTTGCTTCACTTAACCCTTGGTTCCCAAGTCTGGCCAACATAACCGCCGACACGCCGTTTTGGGAGCGTGTCTATAAATGCACGCTGCCGTCTTTGACGCTAACGATGGTGATCGTGGCGCATATGATGCGCATGACACGCGCCGCAATCATCAATCTTCTTGCATCGCCCTATATCGAAATGGCCCGTCTGAAAGGCCTCTCTCCGGCGCGAGTGATCCTTAAGCACGCATTGCCCAATGCCTGGGCGCCGATCGCAAACGTGATCGCCTTCAACCTTGCATATCTGGTCGTTGGCGTCGTGGTGGTCGAAGTGGTATTCGTCTATCCCGGCATTGGGCAGTTGATGGTCGACGCGGTGACGACGAGGGATATTCCGGTCGTCCAGGCCTGTGCGCTGATATTTGCGTCGACATACATCCTCCTGAACCTGACGGCAGATATCATATCAATCGTCACTAACCCGAGGTTGCTGCACCCAAGATGAGCGACGCTCCCGAAACATATACCGCCAAGGACGAAGTTGGGCAGGTTCGTGCACGCCGCACACGGTGGGAGCGCACGAAGATTGAGCTTAAGAAAGCCCCTCTAACGGCATGGTTCGGAATGATCGTCATTGCGGCCTATGTGTTCGTGGCGGTTTTCGCACCATTGCTTGCACCTTTCGGCGAGGCAGAAGTGACGCCGGTGCCCTACGCCCCCTGGTCATCCGAACATGTCTTCGGAACCGATCAGATCGGGCGGGATATCCTATCAAGATTGATATACGGCGCCCGAAATACAATGGGCATCGCCTTTGTCACGACCTGCCTTGCATTCATTGTGGGCGGTGGTCTTGCCTTAACCGCAGCCATCACGCGTGGATTTGTCGACCAAGTAATCAGCCGGGCAGTTGACGTGCTGATGGCAATCCCTCCACTGATTTTCGCACTGATGCTGCTGTCAATTTTTGGCTCGTCGATCCCATCATTGATCGTCATCATCGCACTGCTCGACTCGACGCGGGTTTTCCGACTTACCAGAGCTGTCGCGATGAATGTCGTAGTCATGGAGTATGTCGAAGCGGCCAAGCTTCGCGGCGAGAAATTGGGCTGGGTAATGCGCCGCGAGATCCTGCCAAATATCCTGCCGCCACTTGTCGCCGAATTTGGTCTTCGTTTCAGCTTTGTGTTTCTTACCATTGCGGCACTCAGCTTCCTCGGCGTCGGCATCCAGCCACCCACGGCGGACTGGGGGTCCATGGTGCGCGACAACGCCTCGCTCATCCAATTCGCGCAGTATGACCTAAAGGCCGGCATCACGCCGTTATTGCCTGCCTCTGCGATTGCGCTTTTGACCATTGCCGTAAATTTCGTGGTCGATTGGTTCTTGATGAAGACAAGCGGATTGCGCGATGAGTTCTGACGACAACGACCTTCTTCTGCATATGAAAGACGTTGTGATCGACGGGTTCTCCGACGAGCAATGGCACGAGATAATCAAGGGCGTAAGCCTGACCCTGAAGCGGGGCGAAGTCTTGGGTTTGATCGGGGAATCTGGTGCTGGAAAATCCACTCTTGGCTTGGCGGCGATGGGATTTGCCCGGCCGGGCTGCCGCCTAACCAGCGGAGAGATCTGGTTCGACGGCGAAGATTTGATGACGCTCTCTGAAGCTGAAAAGCACGAGCTTCATGGCGCCCGTATTGCCTATGTCGCACAGTCGGCCGCCGCCGCGTTCAATCCGGCGCACAGGCTCATCGACCAGACGATCGAAGCAAGCTTGATGCATGGCGTCAAATCAGCCGCCGAAGCCGCAGAAGACGCAAAAGCACTTTATGCCGCAATGGATTTGCCTGATCCGAATAACATCGGCTTTCGCTATCCCCATCAGGTCTCTGGCGGCCAGCTTCAGCGCGCCATGACGGCTATGGCAATGTCGGCCCGTCCCGATTTGATCATTTTCGACGAACCGACGACGGCACTCGATGTCACGACGCAGGTAAACGTCCTGGCAGCCATGCGCGAAGCCGTTGATCGTTTCAATACTGCCGCGCTTTACATCACCCACGACCTTGCAGTCGTCGCGCAGATGGCCGACCGGATAAAGGTGCTTCGTTACGGCGAGGAAGTCGAAGAAGCCGAAACGCAGGAAATGCTGTCAAATCCGAAAGAAGCCTACACGAAATCGCTTTGGGCAGTCCGATCAATCGAAAAGCCCGCCGAGACCAACGAAGACCATGTGGTGAGAATCGAAAATGTCACCGCGGCTTACGGCGCGGTGCCGGTGCTGCACGACATTTCAATTTCTGTCCCCCGAGGAAAAACTGTTGCCATTGTGGGCGAATCCGGCTCGGGCAAATCGACGGCCGCGCGTGTTATCACCGGCCTTCTTCCGCCGCGCAAGGGCCGCGTTCTGTTTAACGGCGAACCGCTTCCAAACGAACTCGCGGGTCGCTCGAAAGACCAGCTTCAGCGGATCCAGATGATCTACCAGAGCGCGGATACTGCAATGAACCCGCGCCACACCGTGCGCGAGATCATTGGCAGACCGGTGGAGTTTTATCTGGGGTTGCGCGGCCGGGCGGTCGATGAACGTGTCGCTGAACTTCTGCAACAGATCGAGCTGGACGACAGCTTTCTGGACCGGCTTCCGTCCGAGCTCTCCGGCGGTCAGAAACAAAGGATCTGCATTGCGCGCGCCTTGGCGGCCGAGCCAGAAGTAATCATTTGCGATGAAGTAACATCGGCCCTCGATCAGGTTGTTCAGGAAGGCATCCTCAAACTTCTGATGCGCCTGCAATCCGAATTGGGACTGAGCTATATCTTCATCACTCATGATATCGCGACGGTTCAGGCCATTTCGGACGAGATCGTCGTCATGTGGATGGGCAAGGTCGTCGAGCAGGGGATCAAAGACCAGATCATGTCCCCGCCGTTCCCGGAATACACCGAACTTTTGCTTTCATCCGTGCCAACGATGGACCCCGGATGGCTCCAGGGGGCTGTCGCGGCCCGGAAAGCAATGAGCATTGCGGATCAGACTGGCGAAGCCTAAAACTGATCGCTGCCCGAGGAAATTCGCCAGTTTCGAACCTCTCTTTACAAGGCCACGTGGCAATTCTATCGTCCGGGCCATGAGCAAGTTCGCCGATATCCTGATAAAGTGCGCAAATTCGCGTGCGAGCCTGCTTCTTCTCCTTAGCCGCCTCTGAGCGTGCCATTCGGCGCGACCGCTCAGGGGGTTAACGGCGCCGACCGAAACGCTAAGGAAAAGGAAAAACCAATGACGAATGACAAAGACCGTGTGTTGATCTTCGACACGACCCTGCGCGATGGCGAGCAATCTCCGGGCGCAACCATGAGCCATATCGAAAAGCTGGAAATTGCCGAACTGCTCGACGAAATGGGCGTCGATATCATCGAAGCCGGGTTTCCGATAGCGTCTGAAGGAGACTTCGAAGCTGTCACAGAGATTGCCAAGCGATCCAAAAACGCCGTGATTTGCGGGCTGGCAAGGGCCAATCTCAAGGATATCGATCGTTGCTGGGAGGCCGTGCGCCACGCCAAAGAACCGCGGATCCATACGTTTATCGGAACGTCGCCGCTTCACCGCGACATCCCCAAGCTCACCAAAGATCAAATGGCTGAGCGGATCCATGACACCGTCACACATGCCCGCAATCTGTGCGACAATGTCCAATGGTCGCCAATGGACGCCACACGCACCGAATGGGACTATCTGTGCCGCGTTGTCGATATTGCAATCAAAGCGGGTGCGACGACGATCAACATCCCCGACACGGTCGGTTACACTGCGCCGAGGGAATCCGCCGATCTTATCAAGCGTCTGATTGAGGCCGTTCCAGGTGCCGACGAAGTCACCTTTGCCACCCACTGCCACAACGATCTTGGCATGGCGACTGCCAATGCGTTAGCAGCGGTAGAAGGCGGTGCGAGGCAAATCGAATGCACAATTAACGGTCTCGGCGAACGTGCCGGCAACACTGCGCTCGAAGAAGTGGTAATGGCCATGCGCGTACGTGGTGACCTCATGCCGTATTCGACAGGCATCGATACAACCAAGCTGATCAACATTTCGCGTAGGGTCGCGACGGTTTCGGGATTTCCAGTGCAATACAACAAGGCCATCGTCGGCAAGAACGCGTTTGCACACGAAAGTGGCATCCACCAGGATGGAATGCTGAAGAATGCCGAAACGTTCGAAATCATGCGTCCCGAAGATATCGGGCTAGCTGAAACCAACATCGTCATGGGCAAACATTCAGGTCGTGCGGCCCTGCGCGCCAAGCTGAAAGAACTTGGATTTGAACTGGCTGACAATCAGCTGAATGACGTCTTTGTTCGGTTCAAAGCCCTCGCCGACCGAAAAAAGGAAGTCTTTGAAGACGATCTTTTGGCGTTGATGCGCGACCAGGCGACCGGCGAGGCGCATGATCGTATTCAGGTGAAATTTTTGCGGGTGATTTGCGGCACCGAGGCGCCGCAGTCAGCGGATTTGATTTTGTCCATCGACGGGACAGAACACAGGACCACTTCGCAGGGCGATGGTCCGGTTGATGCGACCTTCAATGCGGTTAAGGCCCTTTTCCCGCACGATGCCCATCTGCAGCTCTATCAGGTCCACGCGGTCACCGAAGGAACCGACGCCCAGGCAACCGTGAGTGTCCGTATGGAAGAAGACGGCCGCATCGTGACAGGACAATCGGCGGATACCGACACCGTCGTGGCCAGTGCCAAGGCTTATGTGAATGCGCTAAACCGACTACTTGTGCGGAGAGAGAAGTCCGACCCCGACGCCGACGTAAAGCAAGTCAGCTATAAAGACGCGGGCTAGGTTCGCAGATCAGGCCGCCAATATCGGCCTGATTCTGCGTTTTTTTCGTACGGGCGCATTCCAGAAAGATGCAAATGGCGCCAATTGAACGCGGGCCGCGAAACAATGGATAAAAAATGCACCAAATAGATTACGGCAGCGATGTCATAATTAACACTTTTCGCCCAATTCTCGCCATATTCTTGCCGTAGAAATGTCGACAAGCCGCTAGTGTCCCCCGGCTGTGTGTTTGTTTACGAGTGATGGTGAAGGCGTGTTTGGTTCGTCAATCCGAGTAATGTCCGTTATGTTTTTTGCAGCCGTTCTCAGTGGCTGCGGAGCGCCCTCCGAAACGTCGAAATCGGCGACAGTGCTTCAGGTGCCGCAACCCGCGGCCCTGACAGCGCTTTCGCGGAAGTTCCGCGCTGAGACGCCTTATTTCGTCAACTTCGGGTTTAATCTTGATACACTCGATGCCATTGCGCGGCGCGATCTGGAAGTGCAAGCCACGTGGATTTTGGCCCATCCAAATTCCAGAATCCGTGTCTATGGCTACGCCGACAAAGTTGGCGATCAAGAATACAATGTGGAGCTTGGATTGCGGCGCGCGGCGACCGCAGTGGCCTATCTAGTTTCGCAAGGTATTGATGTGCGTCGCCTGGATGCGGTTGTCTCATTTGGCGAGTTAGCCCCGGTGATACACACTGATGTTCGTGAGCGCGCCAATCGTCGCGTCGTGACAGATGTATTTGCAATTATCCCGCCGTACCAAGACGAGGCTCAGGACGACCTGGCCGTCGTCTCACACGTAACAATCGCTGACAGTTTCACCGAGCCGGCGCAAAACCCGGATCCGATAGACGGCGACGAATAACAAGAATGCTCGTGACGCGATGAACGATCTGTCCCGGTCGTCCGCGTCGATTGGGTGGGGCTGAGGCGCGGTCTGGGTGAGACCGCGCCTCACTAAACACAAAACCCGGATCCGGACGGCACAAAAATCCGCGATCCAACGGATCAAATTCTGACGACCGACGCCAAATTACTGGCTAGATTACCGCACTACCCCACCGGCGCGCGGACGATGTCTAGCCTTGGCTTTCAAAAAACTCGAACATGCCACTCATGAATTGGCCGCGCATTTTCGGCGCTTCCATCATCAATTCGTGTTTTGCACCTTCGACCATTTCAAGCCGCGCTGTTGGCCAGTGTCTGTGCATGTCGTGGACAGCATTTGGTTCTACAATTTCCTCCCGTGTCCCAAGAAATGTCAGGACTGAATATGCCGGCATAGGGGCCTGCGCGAGGGCCTCCATTTCAACATGCGCCTCGTAAAACCACTGGACGGTTGGCCCACCCACAGCAATATCGGGTGCCATTTCAGCATGCCGCATCATAAAGTCATGATGATCGCGATCGGTCGTTAACATATTTTCGGAAAGCGAAGTGTACGTCACATAATTCGAAGGCCGCGTGCCAGGCATTACTGCGGTAGATTGGCCAATATTTCGAGCTATCCAGGAATAAACGGCCGCAAACGGTCGCAAATGCGGTGCGACGCGAATGCCCCACATTGGCGAAGAGAAAACCGCGCGTTCGACGGCTAAGTCGTTGGTGAGCGCACGCAAGCCGATGCATCCGCCCATCGAATGCGCAACAAGGTAATGCGGCTTTGGCAAGTCTAGCTCGGCCACGCATTCTGCCAACTTCGCAACATCAAGCTGGTAGCTCAAAAACTGTCCAACGTGACCGGGTCTGCGGTCTGCGATCAGCCGGTCTGAATGCCCCTGCCCACGCCAGTCAACTGAAAGCACGTTATATCCGGCTTCGGTCATCTCACCGGCGACGCGGCCGTATTTTTCAAGGATTTCGGTACGACCGGGGAAAAGCAATATTGTGCCTCGCGGCGCAGTCGCCTTCCACAACGCGAAGCGCAGTTTTATGCCATCTGACGTGTTCGCCCAGAAAGCGTGGACGCCCTCAGGTCCTTCCGATAGGGCGACATCAAAAGGTGCACTTTCGCTCAGGATAGAACCGATCCCAGCCGCATTGCAGCACCCATGTCCCCATCAATCGTTAGCTGGCCGGACATAAAAGCAGCCGTGGGATTAAGCTCACCGTCCAAGATCGCACGGAAAGTGTCCGCATCCGCGGTCATCGTCACGTCGGCGTCCTCGTCCGCCGCCCTAGCACCATCTGGACCCAGCATAATTGCGCCCTCGTCCTCGATGGCGAATTTCGCAGTTCCATCAAATCCACTGCCTTCCAGCTTTGTATTTAGGGCGACCACTGCTTGGTCGATTACGTTGCTCATTCTGAATTCCCTTTTTTGTGACGCCGCGGGGCTCGCAATCCTGGTGCCTTCCGTTAATCTTGCATGTGTCATGCGACGAATTGCTTCACTTTTCAAATGTGCCGTTGCGGCCCTAAGCGCAAGTCTGGTTTTCCTGACGTTTGCAAATGCCGACGATGCCGAGCTTGAAGCGCTTTTTGAAGGGCTAAAGTCAGCGGATGCGGCAGCTGCCGAGCAAATTGAAGAACGAATTTATAATATTTGGTCTCAATCTGGTTCGGACGCAATGGATCTGCTTCACAGCCGCGGAAGCGAAGCGCTCAGTGACGGCGACCTCGTTGGGGCAATTGAGCACTTTTCTGCACTTATCGATCACGCACCGGACTTCGCAGAGGGCTACAATGCGCGGGCGACTGCGTATTTTCAGAATAGCCAATTCGGACTCTCACTCGAAGATATACGCAAGACATTGGCGCTTAATCCGCGGCATTTTGGTGCGATGAGCGGCCTTGCCCTGATTCTCGAGGAAATTGGCAAGCCAAAAGAAGCCTTGGCGGCGTGGCGTGAGGTCGAGAAATTGCACCCGAACCGCGAGGGGCTTTCAGACTCAATTCAGCGATTAGAACGAGAAGTCGAAGGTTCGGAAACCTGACACTCAGCAGCTGCAAATTCTGCTATTGGTCGCGTTTCGCGATCCAGTCGTGATCCGGGTGGTTCTTGAACCGCCATTTGCGAAGCGGACCGGCCATGACGTTTAGATAGTACATATCGTACCCGTAAGGCGCGCTGCACGGGTGATGGCCTTTGGGGACAAGTACGACGTCGTGGTTTGACACCGCCATCGTCTCGTCGAGCGACCCGTCCTCGGTCCACACTCTTTGAATACCAAATCCCTGCTCGGGATTGAGGCGATGATAATAGGTCTCTTCTAGATACGTCATGTTGGGGAAGTCGTCTTCATCGTGCCGGTGTGGAGGATAAGAAGACCAGTGCCCAGCCGGCGTGAAAACCTCGGTCACAAGGAGACTGTCAGCAACGTCGCGGCCTTCCATCGCGATGTTATTGATATAGCGCGTGTTCGTGCCCTTGCCACGCGCTTCCAACTCGATCCCGACGGGGCCGATTTTCTGTGCCGAATGCCCGCCATTCCCCGGCGCCGTACACACCGCTACTGTGCAATCAGTCGTTGCACGTGCGGTCCAATCGCTGCCGTCAGGAACATATACACAATGAGGCGGTGTGCGTTCGAACACATCCAGCCGGTCGCCCAATTCGCCAAATTTCTGGCCGCCGGCGGTCAATTCCGCACGGCCCTCGACAAGAACAATGATTGCCTCGCGGTCACTCGTTGTCTCCGAAACGGTTTTGCCCGCCTCGACCCTGTAAAGTGAAAAGCCAACATAGCCCCAATTTGCTGTGGCAGGAGTTATGTCGTGCATTTTTCCGGTGGTTGCGACTGGCTTGCGCAGCAATGGGCTCATGAAGCAGTCTCCCTGGCGCTCACCTGAAAGCTCACGGGCGACGGGGTCAACTTTTGTTCCGTTCCGAGAGGCCCGCCTCATAATTCTTGCGCGCTTCCCGAACGGCATCGCGCTCGCTAACTTCGGGCACAGCGACTTCCCACCAGCTTCCGCCGAAAGGTGTCGAAGGATAGGGGTCGGTATCGATCACCGCAACGAAAGGGCCGGCTGCGGATTTGGCTTTTGCCAGTGCTTCCTCGAGTTCGCCAATTGAACCGACGTGAACCGCCTCGGCTCCCATACTCGCGGTGTGTTGGGCAAAATCAATCTTTGAAGGGTTCACATGAAAGGCAGTATCAAGGAGATTATTAAACTCCTCGCCACCGGTGCCCATCTGCAATCGGTTTATACAGCCAAAGCCACGGTTGTCCGTGATGACAACAGTGATCTTGATCCCCATCATGGCAGCCGTCGCCAATTCGGAATTGGCCATCAGATAGCTACCGTCACCCACCATTGCGATCACATCTCGGTCAGGGTCGGCAAGTTTGATACCTATAGCCCCGGCGATCTCGTAGCCCATGCAGGAATACCCGTATTCCATATGATAAGTCCCGGGTCCGGCCGCCTTCCATAACTTGTGAAGCTCGCCCGGCATGGTGCCGGCCGCACCCATGACAACCGTGTTTTCATCGCTCGCGCGTTGAACAGCGCCAACCACCTGCATGTCCGTTGGCAATGCATTGGTGTCGCTTGGCGGCGCAGTCAACGGATCGACGGCAGCGAACCATTCTTTCTTGAGTGTCGGATCAGGCCCGGTTGCCCTGTGGCCTCCTAACTTAGCTGTCAGCGATTGAAGCCCGGCGCGTGCATCGGCATTCAGTGGCAGCGCTCCGTGTTTGACCGCGTCGTAGGCTTGGACATTCAAGCTGGCCAGAACGCGGCCCGGTTCCTTAAAAAGTGACCACGAACCGGTTGTGAAATCCTGGAGCCGCGTCCCGACGCCAAGAATTAAATCAGCAGCGTTGCAGGCCGCATTTGCGGATGCTGCACCGGTCACACCAATTGGGCCCAGATTCAGGGGATGGTCCCAGGGTAACGCCGATTTACCGGCCTGGGTTTCGACAATCGGGATATTGTGCGTTTCGACGAAATCACGCAGCGTCTCAGCGGCATCAGAATAGTGAACGCCGCCGCCTGCAATAATCACCGGATTTATTGCAGTTTGGATCGCATCTGCAAGTTGCGCCACCTCGTCAGAATCCGGTCTAATGCGGCGCATCTTCCAAACTCGCGGCTCAAAGAAGCTTTCGGGATAGTCAAATGCTTCGGCTTGCGTGTCTTGACAAAATGCCAGCGTGACCGGCCCACATGTCGCAGGATCTGTCATCGTCGCCATGGCTCGAGGCAAGGCTGTTAGCAGGTGTTCGGGTCTCGAAATTCGGTCATAGTACCGGCTCACCGGCCGAAAACAGTCGTTGGCGCTGACCGTGCCATCCGACCAATCCTCGATTTGCTGCAGAACTGGATCGGGGCCGCGCGTAGCGAAAATATCGCCCGGCAGAAACAGCACCGGAAGACGATTTGCGTGCGCCAACGCCGCGGCAGTGACCATGTTTGTGGCACCTGGCCCGATCGATGATGTGACCGCCATCGCTCGCTGGCGCTTGGACTGCTTGGCGTAGGCAATTGCCGAATGCCCCATCGTTTGCTCGTTGTGGCCACGATACGTCGGAAGGGCGTCGCGCGACGCATAGAGTGCTTCACCCAATCCGGCGACGTTTCCATGGCCAAATATCGCCCAAACTCCCGCAATAAATGGCACACCCTCTTCGGTAAGCTGAGCGGTTAGATACCGAACCATCGCCTGCGCAGCTGTTAGACGTATCGTGCTCATCGGAGCCCCCTTATTGCTGTATTATCTTACGCTTAGCCGAGAATCTCGGTGACATTTACTGCACGCGCTTCAGCCGTTGATCGCACGGCGGCCTCAGCCAAAACAAGTGCCATCAGGCCGTCATCGCCTGTTGTCGGCGGCTGCGTTTCGGTCTCAACCGCATGAACAAATGCCGCGATTTCAGCCGCATAGGCAGCGGTATAACGGTTCATGAAAAAATTCAAAAGCCGTGGTCGATGGTAGCCGTCAGCATCGGCCAATTCGATTCGAGCTTCGTGCTGGTTCTGAGCAGAAACCACTCCGGCGGAACCGTGAACCTCAATTCGCTGATCGTAACCATAAACCGCGCGCCGCGAATTACTAATCACCGCCTGACGCCCGCTTGCCGTTTTCATGACCACATTCACGCTGTCGAAATCGCCCCGCGTGCCAATCTCAGAATCAACCAAAACGCTGCCCGAGGCAAAAACGCTTTCGACTTCTTCGCCCAATAACCATCGAGCGACGTCAAAATCATGAATTGTCATGTCGCGAAAAATGCCGCCTGAACGCTCGATATATGTATATGGGGGTGGTTCAGGATCGCGCGAAGTGATCGTCACCATTTCAACGTCCCCCACCCGGCCGTCATCGATGGCAGCTTTCAGCGTATTAAAGTCAGGATCAAACCGCCGATTAAAACCGACCATTAAAATTGTGGAGGTTTCGTTCACGACTTCAAGGCAGCCGCGCACGCGCGCAACATCCAAATCGATGGGTTTTTCACAGAAGATGGCTTTGCCGGCACGCGCAAACAGTTCAACTAGGTCGGCGTGGGTATCGGTCGGCGTACAAATAACTACTGCGTCGATATCCGCGGCATCATGAATTTCCGCGATTGTTTTAACGTCAGCGCCATATCGTTCACGCAACGACTCTGCGGCGGCGCTATCTGGATCGGATACCGCCACAAGATTGGCACTTGGGACCGATGCGATGGCCGCCGCATGAACTTGCCCAATTCGTCCGGCGCCAAGCACCGCAATTTTCATTGGCATTTCAAACTTCCTAGTGTGGCCGGCAAAAAGTGCAGAGATATCATCTCAGCGCCCAAGAATTTTGTGGCGACCTTGGCTTTTGTCAATTCTAGGGCCTTGGCATTCCCTCGCCTTTGCAAGCCCGCTTCAAATCACTTGGTCGTTTTCTTTCATCAAATGAAGCTGCGCAAGTAAAGCAAGAGTTCATGCAGTCCCTATCCCGTGGATTGGCGTAACACCTGACCTGACGAACTTCTGGACCAGGACATGCGGTGCAGCGTAGTTTCGGTCAATTGACCAACAAAGGATTGCACCATGACACCGATCGCCGTTGCCAAGTGGGAAGACCTACCGAACAAAAAACCGCAATACGCTCTGGTCGGAGAGGTGGACTTGGTTGTCGTTCGGTTCGACGAAGACGTCTCGGTATTTTATGGCCGCTGCCTCCACCGCGGTGCGTTAATGTCCGACGGATTTGTTAGTGGGAAGAATCTGATTTGCGGCGTCCACTATTGGGACTATCGCCTGGACAGCGGTGTCTCGGAATACGCCAACGAGGAAGCACTTCCGAAGTTCGAGAGTTGGGTCGAGAATGGCGATGTCTGCGTTGACAAAGACGAGATCGATGCCTGGGCCGCTGAAAACCCGCAGCCATTCAACCGTGACGCCTATCTTGGCCTTTATGCGGATACGTCGCATGGCACTGAAGAAGAGCCTTACACAGGTTTGATTCAGCAGTATGCCCGCGATGGCCTTTCCAAGGTGGGGCATCACGGCAAGGTCGAAGCGATGGGCGTTCCGCGTGTCGAACTCCCGGATTGGGATGACATTCAGCTTCTGACCGCCCAGCTTCACAAACCACCGCTGCTGGACAGCGATTCTGTTGGAACCGATGTTGTCATCGGCCCGAACGCTCAAAAGCCACTTCGACTTCAGATACCGCTGTTTGTCTCCGATATGTCGTTCGGCGCGCTTTCTGAACCGGCGAAAGTTGCCTTGGCACGCGGGGCGGAATTGGCAGGCACTGGAATATGCTCTGGCGAAGGCGGAATGCTGCCCGAGGAACAGGAAGCCAATAGTCGATATTTCTATGAACTGGCATCCGCAAGATTTGGGTTTGCCTGGGACAAACTCGACCACGTTCAGGCATTCCATTTAAAAGGTGGGCAAGGTGCAAAAACCGGCACCGGTGGGCACCTCCCGGGAAAAAAGGTTAAGGGAAAAATCGCGGAGGTACGCGGATTGAAAGAAGGTGACGACGCGATATCGCCGCCACGCTTCCCGGAATGGACAGAAGTTAACCAAATCAAGGAATTCGCCGACGAAGTTCGATCAAAGACCGGCGGCATTCCAATCGGATACAAGCTTTCTGCCCAACACATCGAAAAAGACATAGATGCGGCGCTGGACGTCGGGGTGGATTACATCATTCTTGACGGTCGCGGCGGCGGAACCGGTGCAGCACCGATTTTGTTTCGTGACAATATCAGCGTGCCGACGATACCAGCACTTGCCCGTGCCCGCCGACACCTCGATACAAGCGCGCGCAGCGATATCACCCTGGTGATTACCGGCGGGTTGCGTAAACCAGCAGACTTCGTAAAGGCTCTGGCCCTAGGCGCCGACGCGGTCGCGGTATCCAACGCCGCGATGCAGGCGATTGGATGCATCGCCATGCGTGCCTGCCACACAAACAACTGCCCGGTTGGAATTGCCACTCAGAAACCGCATCTGATCAATCGACTAGTCGTCGAAAAATCCGCGCGTCAACTGGCGAATTTCTTTGGCGCAAGCGTCGAGCTAATGCAGGTGATGGCACGCGCGTGTGGCCATGACCATCTGGCAAATTTTACGGCCGACGATCTTACAACATGGAAACGCGAGATGGCCGATCTGTCGGGGATTCGTTACGGCGGCATGGGGTAAGATTGGCCCCGGAGTGTTCCGGGGCCATTCTCTTTTAGAGAACTTCGAGCAGTTCCTCTTCTTCGATTGATTGAGGAACTTCTTCTTCCTCCATCGATCCACGCGGTGGCAGAAGATCGGTCAAGAGCGTTGCCAACTCGTCTAGATCTTCTTCGACCTCATCTGGTGTCGGCGGCGGTGTATCGTCGCCGCCTCCCCCGAATATCGACATCAGGATACTGAAAATCGCGTTCAATATCGCCGAAATGCCACTTGGGCCGGAGTCGCCAACTGGCGGTTCTTCTTCCTCTTCACCGCCGGTCTCTTCGCCACCGGTTTCTTCACCACCGGTCTCTTCACCGCCGGTTTCCTCGCCGCCGGTCTCTTCACCGCCGGTCTCTTCGCCACCGGTTTCTTCACCACCAGTTTCTTCACCGCCGGTTTCCTCACCACCGGTCTCCTCACCACCGGTCTCCTCGCCGCCGGTCTCTTCGCCGCCGGTCTCTTCGCCACCGGTTTCTTCACCACCGGTCTCTTCGCCGCCGGTTTCTTCACCGCCGGTTTCTTCACCGCCAGTTTCTTCACCGCCAGTTTCTTCGCCGCCAGTTTCCTCGCCACCGGTCTCTTCGCCACCGGTCTCTTCGCCGCCGGTCTCTTCACCGCCGGTTTCCTCACTTTCAACCGGATCGAGACCGTAAATCGGATTCAGCGCATCGAGATCATTTCCGCTGTTCGCAAGGAAAGTAATTTCGATCTCTTCAAGCGGCCGATCGAGCAACAGCAGGTTCTCGATCTCCCCATCGAAATGCCACTGAAGATTATCGTCCTCTTCCCAACGCGTGCGCGTTGACGCGCCAAGAACGAGATCTTCTTCGTTGCCTGACATGCCGCCGGCAAATCCGGTGTCGGCATCAACAAGTTCGCCATTCAAATAAAGCGCGATTTCCTGCTGATCGAATGTGAAGGCGAAGTGGTATTCCTGATCTTCTTCAATCCTGACATCCCAGTCATAGAGGTACTTGTCCTCCGTCTCGCTTTGGAACCGGACTTTCAGAACACCGTGGGTGTTTATGTAGGCGGTTAGATGACCACCTTCTTGGAAACCCGTGTGATCCTTTGAGATCAGTGCCTGGTTCTGGTCGTTGCCTGGGTTAAAGGCCGTGAAATTGAATGCCCACGTGCCCTCGCTTGCCGCCTGCGCCGCATCGTGCGCAATCTCGATCGGATCGTTGGCACCGCCAAATTCGCCGCCATCATGTTCAAGCAATGTGCCGGGTTTTTCGAGGTCCTCCGGCACGACGGATGCCAAATCAACCTCGCCGTTGTTGAACCATTCATTTGATGAATATTCCCAGGGGCTTGTGCCAACCGGATCGCCATCCACGTCCCGCGTGTCATAGCCGAGGTGCATTTCTTCACCGCCGAGATCAATCCATTTTGTGTCGCCCGTCGGTGCGACAGCTTCTTGAATTTCATCGACGGTCTCTACGATCCCGTATGCGACGCCGGCATTGGTCTCGATATCGTCCTCTTCGACACGATCCCCATGCACAACGATGTAGCCCAAGTAATCTTCGTCATGGGCACCGCCACCGTTTCCCTGCTGAGAGTACACTGTGATCACCGAGACCGCATTGTCGTCAACGCCGTCTCCGTCGGTATCGACTGTGTGATAATCAACCTCGACGTTTGTCGTGTGACCAATCACCGAAATCTTGTCGCCTTCGGCCTTGTTGTAGTCGGCGATGACGTCGATTCCGATGCCATCGACCCAATGGTCGTGAATGTACTTGTTTTCGCCGGCGACGCCCATCCAATCGATTGTCCGGTCATCGTTGACGTGTTCTAGGATGATGTCTTTCTTACCGTTGATCAGTGTTTCGAATTTAAAGTGGTCGGCACCACCGCCGCCGACAAGTACGTCGTC
>CAJHYP010000285.1_pt1 | contig 20639 bp, 22 predicted proteins | sample 9198731 | NCBI WGS metagenome assembly CAJHYP01 (sample SAMEA7708363, study PRJEB35096) | sediment metagenome | biome: marine neritic benthic zone biome [ENVO:01000025]; feature: sediment [ENVO:00002007]; material: shallow marine sediment [ENVO:03000034] sea grass bed [ENVO_01000059] ...
CGGAAAGCAATTCCGAACCGCGCTTAGGAACATGAAGACGCTTTGCCGACGATTGGGTCTGGGCTTGATCACGGTTCGGATGCGCGACGAGCTTGTAGAAGTGCACTGCGATCCGGCCCCGTATCGCCCGCGAAAATCAAAACCCAGAACCGCGCAGCTGTTGCGCGAATTTGCGCGGCGATCCGGGGATCCAAATGTTGGTGGTTCAACGCGGAGCGGCATCGTTACTGCGTATCGGCAAGATGCTTACAGATGTGCCGCCCATCTTGCCGCGTCCGGCGCGTCGCGTGGGGCGGAAGTTGCGGAACAGACCGGCGTCAAAACGGCGACACGAATGATGGCTGATAATCATTATGGCTGGTTCTGCCGAGTTGATCGCGGTGTCTACGATTTGACCGAATCTGGTCGCAGTGCCCTTTCGGTTGCGGATCAAAAAACTTAAGCACGCCGGTGATGATGTCAGACAGTTATTTTTTAGTAGGACCGGAACTTTTGTTCGCGGCGGCGTTTTTGACGTTTGTTGCCGGTTTTGTGAAAGGTACCGTGGGCTTTGCGCTCCCAATGATCATGATTTCGGGGCTTGGATCGTTCCTGTCGCCCGAGGCAGCGTTGGCCGGATTGATCATTCCGGCCTTGATCACCAACCTTTGGCAAGCGCTCCGAAATGGTCTGGCGCAGGCAATCGGGTCAGTCCAAAACCACTGGCGATATCTCACGATATTGATGTTTTGCCTGGCGCTCAGCGCTCAGTTCGTCACCCGATTGCCGGAGAACGCGCTTTTTTTGGTTTTGGGCGTGCCGGTAACGATTTTCGCGGCTTTACAACTGGCCGGTTGGCAACTCTCCATTGATCCGCGCAATCGGCGTCGCGCAGAATTGGGATTGGGCGCATTTGCAGGGGGATTTGGCGGCATCTCAGGTGTTTGGGGTCCGCCGACAGTGATGTATTTGACTGCGCTGCAAACCCCTAAGGTCGAGCAAATGCGCGTCCAGGGCGTGGTTTATGGCGCTGGCGCGGTGATGTTGACGCTCGCGCATTTACGGTCAGGAGTTCTAAACATCGAGTCCGCAAAACTATCTGCTTTGCTGGTTCTGCCAGCACTGCTGGGCATTGCAATGGGTTTTGCCGTTCAAGACAGGTTGAGCCAGGAGAAATTCCGGCGAGCAACGCTTCTGGTCCTCGTGTTGGGCGGGCTGAACTTGATCCGTCGCGGCCTGACGGGATAGCCGAGATCCTCTACCCGATGGCAACTGCCTTCACGTCGTCGTCGATATGGCTTTTGTACTTTGCGAAGTTTTCACCAAACATCGCCACAAGCTTCGCGGCCTGCCGGTCGTAAGCTTCCGGATCGTCCCAGGTCCGGCGGGGGTCAAGAAGAATGTCTGGCACAGCGCTGGCTCTCATGTGGGTCGGCACTTCGAAACCGAAATTCTTGTCCTTCCGGAACTCGGCATCTTCGAGCGATCCGTCAAGCGCCGCGGTCAAAAGCGCGCGTGTTGCCTTTATCGGCATCCGACTTCCAGTGCCGTAGGCGCCGCCGGTCCAGCCAGTGTTGACCAGCCAGCAGGTTGCGCCGTGCGATGCGATTTTCTCGCGCAGCAGTTCGCCGTAGACCTCGGGACGACGCGGCATAAATGGCGCACCAAAGCATGTCGAGAACGTAGGCTGAGGCTCGGTGACACCTCGTTCGGTTCCGGCGACCTTGGCCGTGAATCCGGACAGAAAATGGTACATCGCTTGCGCCGGTGAAAGCCGGGCAATCGGTGGCAATACGCCAAATGCGTCGCAAGTCAGCATAACGATGTTTTTCGGATGCCCGCCGATCGCGGTCTTTGACGCATTCGAAATGTAATGCAGAGGATAGGCGCAGCGCATATTCGCGGTCAGACTGTCATCCTCGAAGTCAAGTTCCTTAGTCTCCGGGTCAAAAACCATGTTTTCGATCACCGTTCCGAACTTGGACGTCGTATCGTAAATCTCTGGCTCTGCTTCCTTGCTTAAGTGAATTGTCTTGGCGTAGCAGCCACCTTCGAAATTGAATGTGCCGCGCTCAGACCAGCCATGCTCATCATCGCCGATCAAAACGCGTTCAGGATCTGCCGACAAAGTCGTCTTACCCGTGCCGGAAAGGCCAAAAAATACCGCAGTGTCAATCGGATTTCCAGGGGCATGGTTCGCCGAGCAATGCATAGGCATGACGCCCCGCTCGGGCAAAAGATAATTCAGCAGCGTGAAGACTGACTTCTTGTTTTCACCGGCGTACTCAGTCCCGCCGATCAGGATCAGCTTGCGATCGAAGTTTAGCGCAATCACGGTATCAGACCGGCAATCGTGCCGCTTAGGGTCGGCCCGAAATGACGGTGAATTGATCACAGTGAATTCGGGGATGAAGTTATCAAGCTCTGCGCGGTCGGGCCGGCGCAACATGTGCCGAATGAACAGCGAATGCCAGGCAAGCTCGGTTACAATTCGGACGTCCAGCCGATGCGCGGGATCGGCACCACCAAAGAGATCCTGAACGAAGTAGTCGCGCCCGCTCATATGAGCGATCATGTCATCGTAAAGCCGGTCAAAGCCCTTTTCGGACATCGGGCGGTTGGCGTCCCACCAAATTGTGTCTTCGACTGACGATGTTCGCACAACGTGCTTGTCGTCCGGCGAGCGCCCGGTGAATTTGCCGGTCGTCACCAATAGCGTGCCGCCTTGCCCGAGCGTGCCTTCGCCCAGACACAAAGCCTTTTCGATCAGGTCAGGTTCAATCAAGTTGTAATAAACCGATCCCAGCCCCTTGATGCCTTGTTTTTCCAGGGTCTGGTCTGGGTTTACCCGGCCGTGTGTCATGCCTCTGTCCTTATGCTCAATATGGCAGTCGGTCGCCGAAACCGTTCTTCGGCAGTTCTGACTTGCTTATAGACGGGCTGATTTGCTGGTGAATAGAAAAAGAGCGCGCAGTTAGCGCAATCAAGTGTCGTGAAATACGTGTTTAGCGCCATCATTTTTCGCCAAACCAGCAGATCTGTGGCGAATTAGCCGAATTTCAACAAAAACGGCGTTCCAATTGCGTGGCGAATTCCCATGATTCGCACATTATTGTTGAATTACCGCAAGGCAGACACGATTATGCCCGAAAAAAGACACCGTAGAAGCGCCACTTAAAAGGCGTTCGTGAGAGCAGTAAAGGAATACACTTATGTCCAGGATCGCACTGGTCGATGACGATCGGAATATTCTGACGTCTGTTTCAATGACACTCGAAGCCGAGGGTTTCGAGGTTGAAACTTACAACGATGGGCAGGCCGCCCTAGATGCATTCAACAAGAAGCTGCCAGATATGGCGGTTTTTGATATAAAAATGCCGCGCATGGACGGCATGGATCTGTTGCAACGGGTTCGGCAAAAATCGGCGATTCCTGTGATTTTCCTAACCTCTAAAGATGATGAGATCGATGAGGTTCTGGGACTGCGCATGGGTGCCGATGACTATGTCAAAAAGCCCTTCTCGCAGCGTCTACTCGTCGAGCGTATTCGCGCGCTTCTGCGTCGGCAGGAAGTGATTGCCGGTGACGTCGAAGGTGAAGTCGACCAGGCACAAGTCATGACGCGTGGCGATCTAAGAATGGATCCGTTGCGCCACTCTGTGACTTGGAGAGGCAGAGACGTGTCGCTAACGGTCACTGAATTCCTTCTGCTTCAGGCATTGGCGCAACGCCCCGGATTTGTAAAAAGCCGCGACCAGCTGATGGATGTCGCATACGATGATCAGGTTTATGTGGACGATCGAACAATCGACAGCCACATCAAACGTTTGCGCAAGAAAATGCGGATGGTCGACGATGAATTCTCGGCAATCGAGACACTCTATGGGATCGGTTACCGCTATAACGAAGAGTAGATGCTTTCGTCGGGGGTGAATGTGGTGGGCGCGAAGCCAGCCAAGCACGCCGACGTCGTTCTGGGCGAAGATTGGATCGGACCAGACGCGGCGGCGGAAAGCGAAGCGAGGGCCAAACGGGACCGGCGTGGCGTTATTGCCATGAACCGGTCGCCGCTGGCGCGCAAAATCATCACCTTCAACCTTTTGGCAATCCTCGTTCTCGTAGCGGGGGTTCTGTTTCTTAACCCGTTTCGCGACAGCCTGGTCTTTCAGCGCGAGCGCGGATTGGTCATCGAAGCCGAACTGATCTCGGGGTTTTTTGAGGCGCAGCTTCCGACGGATGCGCCGGTAAATTTGCGCACCGGTGATGGTCTGGACATTAAAGGCACACTCGCTGCACTGCAGATTCCGACGGCGGTGGAGATCTTCATCTTTGATCAATCGGGCGAACTGGTCGCCTCGACGATTGGTCAAGAACGTCGTGCGAGCCCTGTAGCGAACCTGACGCGCGACGATCGTTCAACGATCATCACTGATTTCCTGAACCGCATTTGGGACAGCCTTTCGGGCCTGTTCGGCAAGGATAACGAAGGTCCCAGCGTGCAGACCGGAAACGAAGCCCTGGTCAAAACGCTGGTGGCCTCGGCATTGGAGTCCGGCACCAAGGTCCGATCGTCGACGGATATTTTTGGCAACACGATCTTTACAGTAGCCACACCAATCGTTCAGAGCCAGTCACCTGTCGGCGCGGTTGCGATTGCGAGCGCTGCGGGTGAAATCGACCAACTGGTTCGGTCGGAGCGCGAGCAGGTTTTGCAGATGTTTGTCATTGCAATCCTGGTGTCGATAGGGCTGAGCCTTGTCTTGGCTTCGACAATTGCGAACCCGCTTTCAGATCTTGCCGCTGCCGCAGAAATCGGACGCGAGAAGAACTCGCGCCGGTTCAGCCCGAACCGCGTGCGAATTCCAGACCTGACGGCGCGGCCGGACGAGATCGGCCGGCTTTCCGGCGCGCTTCGGGGGATGGTCGCGGCGCTTTATGACCGCATCGATGCAAACGAACAGTTTGCAGCGGACGTCGCGCATGAAATCAAAAATCCGCTCGCTTCCCTGCGCTCGGCGGTCACTTCGCTGCGCGGATCGAAACGTGACGACCATCGCAAAAAGTTGATGGATGTGATCGAACACGACACGATCCGATTGGACCGTCTTGTCAGCGACATCTCCAATGCTTCTCGCCTCGATAGCGAACTTGTAAAGGAAGACGAGGAACCATTCGATCTGCTGAAGATGATCGGCAACATCGGTGACTTCCTCGGTAACGATGCACGCGACAAAGGCGTCGAATTCATAACCGACATGCCGTCGGAACCGATTGTCATCGAGGGTCTTGAAAGCCGTCTGGCGCAGGTTTTTGTCAATCTGATCACCAACGCGATCTCGTTCTGCGAAGATGGAGACGCGATCAGAGTCTGGGTTCGCAAACGGGAAAACCGCGTACTGGTTGTCGTAGAGGACACCGGCCCCGGCATCCCCGAAGAGGCTTTGACAAAAATATTTAACCGGTTCTATACGCAGCGCCCGATCAGTCACTTCGGCGACAACTCGGGCCTTGGGCTTTCAATCTCGAAACAAATCGTCGAAGCGCATGGCGGCGTGATCTGGGCCGAAAACATCCGCCCGACCGACGCCGATGTTACCTCGGAACCGCTGGGTGCACGTTTCGTCGTTGGCCTTCCGGTCTGACGCGGCGATTTGGAGCGGGAGGTTATGGCCCCCATCGTGCTCCATGCTTCTGCGGTTGCAATTGGCCGATCTGGTCTTTTGATCACCGGCCCATCGGGATCGGGAAAATCCTCCTTGGCCTTGGAGTTAATGGCGCTCGGTGCAATGCTTGTTGCCGATGACCGCGTTCTTGTCACGTCGCGCAGCGGAGGTGGCATTCTGATGACCGCACCTGAGGCGTTAGCAGGATTGATCGAGGCGCGCGGGGTGGGTTTGCTCAAAGCACCATTCAGGCCAGCACGCCTGATGGCTGTCGTTGATCTCTCGACGGTGGAAACGCAACGCCTGCCCGATCGCCACGAAACTGTGATCGCGAATGAAGTCTTTCCAACACTTCGAATGGTTGAGAGCGCGAATTTCCCGGCTATGCTTGTCGCTTACCTCAAGGGGGGCCGCGCCGCGCCATGACGGACGATAATCGAGCGGACATCTCAAGCTCAGACCGTCTGCGGCTGGTTCTCGTGACGGGTCCCTCGGGCGCTGGTCGGTCAACGGCAATCAATGCGTTGGAGGATCTTGGCTTTGAGGTGATTGACAATCTTCCCTTGTCGCTGGTCAGGCGCCTTTTGAGTGGCCCGCCCCACAGCATGCCGCTCGCACTCGGCATAGATGTGCGCAACCGGGATTTCTCTTCCGACGTTTTTGTCGCGCTGCTGGAGAATCTCGAATCCGACCCGAACGTCGAAGCAGATGTGCTTTATCTGGACTGCATGGTCGACGTTCTGATCCGTCGCTACTCGGAAACTCGCCGCCGTCATCCGCTGGCACCTTCCGAAACACCTGACATTGGCATTGCCCGCGAACAGGATTTGTTGCTGCCAATCCGCGAACGCGCGGATATGTTAATCGATACATCAGAATTGACCGTGCACGATCTTAAGGCCGAAATTGGCCGCCTTCTGGATGCCGCACCAGGCGAGCGACTGGTGATCTCGGTCGAAAGCTTCTCCTACAAACGCGGATTGCCAAGAGGGATAGATATCGCCTTGGACGTTCGATTTCTGGCCAACCCGCACTGGGACACTGAAATGCGCGACCGCGACGGCCTCGATCCCGTTGTACAGGATTTCGTCGCCGCTGATTCGAAGTTCGCAGATTTTTTTGAGCGCACAATCGGCCTTATCGAGTGCCTGCTTCCGGCGTACAAAAATGAAGGAAAAACCTATCTAACTTTGACGTTTGGATGCACCGGTGGGCAACACCGTTCCGTTGCTGTGGCGGAAATGACCGCGAAGGCCCTTGCAGCGGAAGGGTGGCAGGTGTCAACTCGCCACCGTGAGCTGGAGCGGCGTGGATTTGTGCACCGCCGTAGCGATTTGGGGACGCGTAAGTGATCGGGATTGTGATCGTCGCGCATGGTGGTTTGGCGAAGGAATATCTTGCCGCTGTCGAGCATGTAGTCGGCAAACAATCCGGTGTCCGTGCGGTATCGATCGAACCAGACCACGACCGCGTCGCAAAGCAGGCCGAAATTTGCGCGGCAGCCGATGGAGTGGACACTGGCGAAGGTGTGGTCGTGGTCACGGATATGTTTGGCGGTTCGCCCTCAAACCTGAGTTTGCGTGCCTGCAGCCCGAGCGACCGTAAAATCCTCTATGGCGCAAACTTGCCAATGCTGATCAAGCTTGCCAAGTGCCGGCACAAGCCGCTCGCACAGGCTGTCGCGTCTTCATTGTCGGCCGGCCGCAAGTATATCGACAGTTTCGACGGCTAGGCGGAGATTATTATGTCTGATCGCGTCAGCCGGTCCCTAGAAATTGTGAATGTCAAAGGTCTTCATGCGCGCGCGTCGGCCAAACTGGTCGAGCTCGTCGAAGAGTTTGATGCAGAAGCGGAAGTGTCAAAAGACGGAATGTCTGCCTTGGGCGACAGCATCATGGGGCTGTTGATGCTCGCCGCGTCCAACGGCTCGACTATAGAAGTCGAAACTCGTGGGCCGGCAGCTGCGCAGCTGGCCGATGCAATCGAGGCGTTGGTCGCCGACAAATTCGGCGAAGATATTTGATTCCCGCCGCGGGTGCGCGTCTAGCGGGTCGGAACCGGTGTTTCGCCTCGATAATCGTAAAAGCCACGCTGAGTTTTCCGACCCAACCATCCCGCTTCGACATACTTGGTCAATAACGGACAGGGTCGGTATTTCGTATCCGCCAACCCGTCATGCAACACGTTCATGATCGCGAGACAGGTGTCGAGGCCGATAAAATCCGCCAATTCAAATGGCCCCATCGGATGGTTGGTGCCGAGCTTCATCGCGGAATCGATGGATTGAACCGAACCCACGCCCTCGTACAGCGTGTAAACCGCCTCATTGATCATTGGCATCAGAATGCGGTTCACAATGAACGCCGGAAAATCCTCGGCACTTGCCGCGGTTTTCCCGAGTTTATTCACAACACCGAGACAAGCTTGATAAGTGGCCTCGTCGGTTGCGATCCCGCGGATCAGCTCGACTAGCAGCATTACCGGGACCGGGTTCATAAAATGAAACCCCATGAACTTTTCAGGGCGGTCGGTTCGGCTGGCCAGCCTGGTGATCGAAATTGACGACGTATTGGACGTTAAAATCGTCGTGGGTTTCAAGTGAGGAACAAGGTCTTCAAATATTGCCGTTTTGACGGCTTCACGTTCCGTCGCGGCCTCAATGATGAGATCGGTCTGACCCAGATCCGTGAGCGTTATCGTCATTTCGATTTTATTCAGAGCTGTGTCGCGGTCATCCTTTGATATCTTTTCGCGCGCGATCTGCCGATCCATATTCGCCTTAATGATCGCCAATGCCTGATCCAGCGCGTCACGGCTGATGTCGGTCAAACGGACATCGTAACCCGCGAGAGCAAGCACATGCGCAATGCCGTTGCCCATCTGGCCTGCGCCGACCACTCCGACTGTCTGAATATCCATGCCAAGCCCTTTCCGCGCTCGGCCAGACCATAGGCGGACGCCGGAACGAGGCGCAAGTGGTGCTAGCGCCGCGGCGATCGTTAAAATGCTTTGTTTAGGCAATTCTCAACGTCAATCAGCGAATCTCTCGCCAGGCTGAGGATTGCGAAACTGGGTTTGCTGTGACACTGAACGACGATTCAGAGACAGTTATTGATTACAAGCCGTGGCGCCACTGCACGTCGCGACTTGCATTTCGAGGACCCGCGCAGAGATTGGATGAACCATATGTCGCGATTGTCGGCGGCAGTGAGACATTCGGCAAGTTCGTTGATTATCCATTTGTTGACTTGCTACGGGCAGAGATCGGAATTCCCGTTGTCAATCTGGGCGTCATGCATGCCGGATTGAGCCTGATCATGGATGATCCCACAATTCTCGATATTGCTTCGAATGCACAAATGACCGTCGTGCAGGTTTTGGGTGCAACGAACATGTCAAACCGGTTCTATTCGGTTCATCCCCGACGAAATGATCGATTTGTCTCAGCGTCAAAGCGCATGCAGGTTCTTTTTCCGGACGTTGACTTCACCGACTTCAATTTCATTGGCCATCTTCTCACTTCACTTGAAAAGACCAGGCATCCAGCCTTTGACGATCTTGTTTCTGAACTAAAGGCGGCGTGGGTGCAGCGTATGCGATCGATTCTCGGCTCCATTCACGGCGACCGGTTGCTGCTTTGGATGTCCGAGCGTCGGCCCGAGGACCCCTCGTGCGCGGATTACGTTACTGATCCGCTTTTTGTCGATCGCGATATGCTCGAGGCGCTTTCGCCTTCAATCGGCGGGATTGTTGAGGTCGTAGCGAGCAAGCAATCTCGTGACGAGGGGTTAAGCGGAAAAAGGTACAAAATTTCAGATGAGCAGGCAGCCGCAGCCATGCCTGGACCGGCGTTTCATCGCCAAACCGCAGCTGCGTTGGCCGAAACGATCGGTGCGCCTGAAAATGAAAGACGCGCCGGACCGACCGACGCGCCATCCGCAAAAGACGTGCCGATCAGAGCTTCTCGATAAGCTCCGGGACGGCCGTGAACAGGTCGGCAACCAAACCATAATCGGCAACTTGGAAAATAGGCGCCTCTTCGTCCTTATTGATTGCGACGATTACCTTCGAATCCTTCATTCCAGCAAGGTGTTGAATTGCGCCCGAAATACCGACAGCAACATAAAGGTCGGGCGCGACGACCTTTCCGGTCTGACCAACCTGCCAATCATTTGGCGCGTAGCCTGAATCGACTGCCGCGCGAGAGGCACCCACAGCCGCGCCCAGCTTGTCAGCGAGTTTTTCAATCAGCGCAAAGTCATCTTCCGAACCCACGCCCCGACCGCCGGACACAACGATGCCTGCCGAGGTCAGTTCTGGGCGATCGCTTTCGGCAACCTTATCCTCGACCCATTCGGATAGGCCCGGGCTGTCGGCCGCCGAAATGACTTCAACTGGTGCACTTCCACCGTCGCCTGCTGCGTCAAATGTTGATGTACGAATTGAAACAACTTTTTTCGCATCCGAAGATTTCACGGTTTGGACGGCATTGCCGGCGTAAATTGGCCGCTCGAAGGTGTCGGCATCAACGACGCCCGATATATCCGAGATGACCATCGCATCCAAAAGCGCAGCGACACGCGGCAGGACGTTTTTGGCATCGGTGGTCGCCGGTGCGACAATGTGGCTGTAGTCGCCGGCCAGCGACACGATCAACGCCGCCGTGGGTTCAGCCAGTCGGTGCCCAAGCGAAGGATCTTCGGCCACAAGGACTTTCGAAACACCATCTATTTTCGCAGCGGCGTCCCCTGCCGCTGCGGCCGACGCGCCAGCGCATAAAATGGTGACGTCACCCATGGCCTTGGCTGCGGTGACGGCCTTTGCGGTTGCATCAAGCGATAGCTCGCCGCTGTTCACTTCTCCAAGTAGAAGAACGCTCATCAGATAGCCCCCGCTTCATTCAGTTTCGCAACAAGCTCGTCAACCGAACCAACGATCTCACCCGCCTTTCGCGCCTCTGGCTCGGTCGTTGTGACGATTTGCAGCCTTGGCGACGCGTCGACGCCGTAGTCCGCCGGTGTCTTTTCGTCCAAAGGCTTCTTCTTTGCTTTCATGATATTCGGCAGCGATGCATAGCGCGGCTCGTTCAGGCGCAGATCAACAGACACAATCGCCGGCATTTTCACCTTAATCGTCTGCAATCCGCCGTCGACCTCTCGAGTAACGATTGCCTCTTCGCCGTTGATTTCAAGCTCCGAGGCAAATGTCGCTTGTGCCCATCCGGTCAATGCCGCGAGCATCTGACCCGTTGCATTCATGTCATTATCGATCGCTTGCTTGCCGCACAGCACAATGCCCGGCTGTTCTTCGTCGCACACAGCTTTCAACAGCTTGGCCACGGCCAGAGGCTCGATATCAGTGTGTACGTCGTCTGCAGCTACGATCAAAATCGCCCTGTCGGCACCCATCGCCAGGGCAGTGCGCAAGGTTTCCTGCGCCTGTTTGACTCCGATCGAGACCGCGATCACCTCTTCGGCCTTTCCGGCCTCTTTCAAGCGAATGGCCTCTTCGACCGCGATCTCGTCAAATGGGTTCATCGACATTTTCACATTCGCAAGATCGACGCCCGATCCGTCCGCCTTTACCCGGACCTTCACATTGTAGTCGATCACGCGCTTGACAGGCACCAACACCTTCATTTGCGTTAACTCCCTCGTCCTCGGGAGACCACCCCCCGCTGATTCTCCGTGGGTTTAGCGAAGCCGGGCTTGGGAAAATAGTGTAAAATCGACGCGGATTGGACCTGCGACGCCGCGTCCATATCATGTCATAGTAAGAACGGGCGAATTATAGCGAGGCCGCAAAATGGAAAAAGTTCAAGGGATAGGCGGAATATTCTTCCGCGCCAATGATCCTGCGGGGCTCGCGGATTGGTATGAAAAAAACTTGGGCGTAAGTCCTGCGCCAACAGATATGGAAACGCCACCTTGGGTATCAACTGAAGGTGTAACGGTTTTCGCGCCATTTTCCTCGGACACGGATTACTTTCCGGAGGATCGACAGTTCATGCTGAATTTCCGTGTCGACGACTTGGATGCGATGCTGGCACAGTTAAAAAAGGCCGATATCGAAATCAGCCGTGAGGAAACCATGGAAGGCGTCGGCCGATTTGCTCGTATTCATGATCCCGAAGGAAATCCGATCGAGCTGTGGGAACCTGCCGGAGCACCGAGCCAGTGACTGGTGTTGAGCCAGAAATTATAGAGATGCCAGCGCGGCACGCAGTGGTGCGCGCGCGGGACTATACTATGGCCTCACGAAATGAGATTCCGGCGCTTTTCGAGGCATTTTTCAGTGAAAACGCGGAAGTTCCTAACGCCAATGCCGATGCTCTGTTGGGCGTGTCCTTCAAAATGGATGGCGAGGGCGGCTTTCGATACGGCGTGGGCCGAATGGTGGGGAGTGTCCCGGAAGCGGTTCCGGCTGCGATGGAAGTTGTCGAGCTCGTCGCGGGAACCTATGCAGTGTTTCGGGCTTTTGGACCGGATTCGGACATCCCGGCGCTTTTTGACTGGGTCTTCACGGCCTGGTCTCCAAAAAGCGGATTTGAAATCACGGGCGACCCAGTGTTCGAGAGCTATCCAAGCGACCCGCGAAACGGTGACGGCGGCGTGGCTTTCGAAATCTGGTCGCCACTTCGTCGCTAGCTACGGTTGGCTCCGGGCTGCCAAAGAACGTCAGCGCGTCCCTCGTCATTGGCAATGCGCGCGGCGCAGAAGAACCAATCCGAAAGACGGTTCAGATACGTGATCGCCGCGTCATTGACCTCTTCAACTGTCGCCAACTCGACAGTCAGGCGTTCGGCGCGGCGGGCCACGGTCCGGCAAAAATGAAGCTGCGCGGAAAGCGGCGAACCGGCCGGAAGGATGAATGACCTGATCGGGTCCAGCCGCTCCAACATCCTGTCGATTTCGGCTTCCAGGCGTTCGGTCTGTGCGGCGGTCATTCGCAACACCGGAAATCCGGCCTCGTCATCTTTTTCCATGTCTGGACGGCACAAATCTGCACCAAGGTCAAAAAGGTCGTTCTGAATCAGTGACAAAAGGCGATCAGAATCGCCCTCGGCCACCAGCCTGGCCATGCCGACCGTGGCATTCAATTCGTCCACAGTTCCGTAGGCGGATACGCGAAGCGAGTGCTTTTCCACGCGCGTTCCGTTTCCAAGAGCCGTTTCCCCGGCATCACCGGTCTTGGTGTAGATTTTGTTTAGCACGACCATCGCCTACCCTCCCGATTTCCGGATCCACACAAAGACTAACACCAAAACGACGGCGATGAATTGCGCGTAAATCCGGTAGCGCATGATGCGATTGGCATGCTTTTTGTTGAATTCTCCGCCTTTGGCAAACCCGCCGATTCCAGTCAACAAGATGCCAAGCACGATAAGTACGGCAATGGCGACGACAATAAAGAGCGGATCATTTAGCAACATTGTGTCCCTGGTATCGGATGCGCCGGGTTTTCGCCAAACCACCAAGAGCCCGTTTTCAACGGTCAGCCGCGGGCCAGCACTTTGTCAAGAAGTGGCGTTGGTAATGCGCGGCGAATGATGTTGGCGCCATACGTGGGGGCGGTCACGAAGTATCGCGCCTTTGGTCGCGGATGTTCAACCGCGTGAATGAGTTTTTTGGTTACCGCTGACGCCGGAAGCATGAATGGGCTGGCACCAGAGCCTTTGTAAAGCCGATCCAGCAGGCCGTTTCGATACTCCTCGACGCGCGCGGAATTTTCCCAGTCAATCCATTGCTCGAAACGTGCAATGGCATTCTTGCGAAATTTTGTGTCGATTGGTCCGGGTTCGATGAGAGAAATGCGAATGTCCGTCCCTGCCATTTCCAGCCGCAGCGCATCGGCCCACGCCTCGAGTGCGAATTTTGTCGCGCTGTATGCGCCGCGAAACGGTGTCGACACCAGCCCAAGCACGGACGAACAATTCACGATGCGGCCATGGCCCTGCGCCCGCATCGCAGGGATAATTTTCACGGTCAGATCATGCCATCCCAGTAAGTTCGCGTTGAAAATTGCAGACATGGCTTCACGGGAGAGGTCCTCGATCGGAGCGGGAATGGCATAGGCGCCGTTGTTGAACAGTGCGTCTAGCTTTCCGCCCGTCGCGCCCAGCACATGGTTGACGGTGGCGGTGATGCTGTCGGCGTCCTCGTAGTCAAGATGGAGCCCTGTCAATCCGTTTTCCGAAAGCTGCACTGCGTCGTCGGGCTTCCGGCAGGCCGCAAATACTTGCCAACCCCGCAATGCAAACGTCTCCGCCGCGTCACGTCCGATGCCGCTGGCCGCGCCGGTTATCAGGATGGATTTCTCAACGGCTGCCATTTACGCTTCCTCAAAGACCTGAGGGTGGACATGGCAACGCACAAAGCTTCGTGTCAATGCGGATCGCTGGTTCTTGAGGCGATCGACGATCCGGATTTTGTTGTCGCGTGCAATTGTTGCGCCTGCCAAAAACGAACCGGCGCGCCGTTTGGCGCCGGAGCGTATTTTCGCAAAGACATTGTGACGGTCCGCGGAAGCCGGGAAAGCTGGGCTCGGAAGGCAGACTCTGGTCGGCAGCTCGAGAATTCATTTTGTCCGCGCTGCGGAACAACGCTATTTTGGACGCTCGAGATGCGGCCCGATCACGTCGGTGTTCCAGTAGGGGGATTTGATACACCGCCTCCAACACCTATCCGTGTTGTCTGGACCGAAGAACAGCATGAATGGGTAGTATTTCCTGAGGATTGGCCGACTTTTCCCAAAGGTTCGCCCGCCTAGCGGCAACTATCCCGGGGCTGTCTCGGTCAAAAATTTCGACGAAATCCAGCCTGCCGTTCCGTCTGCTGTTCGAATTTCGATCCAAGCTGCCGCAGTGTCACTTAACACTTCGGCCTCGGTTCCAAATCCAAGGCGGGCGACGACGGCGTTGGTTGTTCCGGGACCCGCGCGCAAGTTCACTCGCGTGCCGCTTACATACCAGGATTCCACGGCCAGAGTGTCGGTCGCCACGTCGTCGCCATTCACAGATGCCTCGACGGTTGCGGCGATCGTGATGAAGTCGTCGCTTTTGGTCTCAAGACGATTTGCCCGGTGCAACTCGGCGGCTTCGATTGCAACTTGCACCGCCTCATTGTCTGACAGCGTTGAAGTAGGTTCCAATTCGACTTTGTCGATTTCATTTGATTTCGGAATGAATGCCGTGAGTGAAAATTCGATCGTGGGCTCACGCTCGCTTTTTGATACGTCTTCGCGTCGTGAATCATCGCCAAAGACCAGCAGAACAATGAATATGGCAGCCAATGTGGCCGCAACCAGCTTAAACACGACAGCATTCCCCCAAAATCAAATACAGCAATCTTGCCTGTGGGTAGATGGCATACCCGATTCGGGCGACGTGAGTCCCGGGGAAATCCCGTGACATTGCGTCAGTTCTGCGCTTTACGCTTTTGGCGGCCAAGGCTACACATCATCTATGGCTGAAGCCCCCGACAACCCCAATATCGGCGCCTCTCTTTTGGCTGAACCGCTGCGCCGGGCGATTGGCGAGCGATATCTGACCTATGCTTTGTCGACGATCATGCATCGTGCATTGCCGGATGCGCGCGACGGGCTGAAGCCTGTTCACCGCAGGATTCTGTATGCAATGCGGGAGCTTAGACTGGCGTCCACCGGCGGGTTTCGAAAATCGGCGAAAATCTCCGGCGATGTCATGGGCAATTACCACCCGCACGGAAATCAGGCGATTTATGACGCGATGGCGCGCCTCGCGCAGGACTTCAACGTGCGATACCCGCTGGTCGACGGGCAGGGTAATTTCGGCAACATCGATGGAGATAATCCTGCGGCTGAGCGGTATACCGAGGCGCGGCTGACCGCAGCGGCCGAAGCCCTGATGGATGGGCTGACCGAAAACGCCGTGGACTTCCGGCCCAACTATGACGGAACGCTGGACGAACCCGTCGTTCTGCCGGCCGCGTTTCCAAATCTGCTGGCCAACGGAGCGTCCGGAATTGCGGTGGGCATGGCGACGAACATACCGCCGCATGATATCGATGAGCTGTGCGACGCATGCGTTCACTTGGCAAAAAAACAAAACAGCGAACTTGTACGCGACGAAACTCTGATCGAGATGGTGAAGGGTCCGGATTTTCCCACCGGCGGCATTGTTGTTGAGCCGCCGGACGCAATCGCGGTGGCGTATCGGACCGGCCGGGGAGGTTTCCGGTTACGGGCAAAATGGGATGTTGAAGACCTCGGTCGCGGCCAGTGGCAGATAAATGTCACCGAGATCCCCTATCAGGTACAAAAGTCGCGCCTGATCGAGAAGATCGCCGAAGTCATTCAATCCAAAAAAGTTCCCGTTCTGGCCGATGTCCGCGACGAAAGCGCGGAGGATATTCGTATCGTGCTTGAGCCGCGTTCGCGCAATGTCGAGCCGGAAGTGCTGATGAACATGCTGTTTCGTCACACCGATCTGGAAACCCGATTCAGTTTGAACATGAACGTCTTGATCGATGGTGTGACGCCAAAAGTGTGTTCCTTGAAGGAGGTGCTTCGCGCCTTTCTGGATCACCGACGCGTGGTGCTTCAGCGGCGGTCGAAGCATCGGCTGTACAAGATCGATCATCGTCTTGAGGTTCTCGAAGGGTTCATAACCGCTTTTCTCAACCTTGATCGGGTGATCGACATCATCCGCTACGACGACGACCCAAAGGCGGCATTAATGCGTGAGGACTGGTCTCGCGATGTTGTGCGGGCCACGTCAGAGGCCGATTACGTCAGTCCGACCGACGGCGAAGGAGAATTGAGCGACGTTCAAGCCGAAGCAATTCTGAATATGCGCCTTAGAGCGTTGCGGCGCCTTGAAGAGATTGAGCTTCGCCGCGAGTACGACAACCTGCTGATCGAACGCGCGGATCTCGAAGATCTTCTTGAAAACGAAGACCGGCAATGGGATCGGATCGTCGAGCAATTGCGCAGCGTGAAAAAGTCATTCGGCAAGAGTTCCGAAGGGGGAACGCGTCGAACGATGTTTGCCGAAGCGGGCGAGGTCGAAGATGTCCCACTTGAGGCGATGATCGACAAGGAACCGATCACGGTCGTTTGCAGCCAGATGGGTTGGATCCGCGCGATGACCGGCCACATTGATCTCGGCCGTGACCTAAAATTCAAGGACGGCGATGGTCCGCGACATCTATTTCACGCCGAGACGACGGACCGCCTGCTGGTGTTTGGCTCAAATGGGCGATTTTACACGCTTTCGGCCTCGAGCCTTCCTGGTGGCAGGGGAATGGGAGAGCCCGTCCGCCTCATGGTCGACTTGCCGAACGAGGCCGAAATTGTCGCGCTCTTTATCCATACACCGGGGCAAAAATTGTTGGTGGCGTCAAGCGCCGGCGACGGGTTCATCGTTCCGGAAGATGAAATCGTTGCGCAAACCCGTGCCGGGAAACAAGCGTTGAACGTCAAAGGAGACGTTCGCGCCGCGGTTTGTCGGCCCGTTGAGGGGGACTTCATTGCCGCGGTCGGCGAAAACCGAAAGATGTTGGTCTTTCCGATCGCTGAATTGCCGGAAATGTCACGCGGTAAAGGTGTTCGGCTGCAAAAATTCAAAGATGGCGGCCTGAATGATGCGCGGACTTTTGCGCTGATCGAAGGGCTGTCGTGGCTTGATCCTGCAGGCCGGACCCGGACCGTGACGGATCTGACAGATTGGCAAGGCACACGAGCGAGCGCGGGACGCATGGCGCCGCGCGGATTTCCGCAGGACAACCGGTTCACCTGAGGCATGGTTGCCGCCGAACTTCCAACCGAATTCGTCGGCCAAAGATGGCGACTATTTCGCCTTGCGTTCGTAACAGGCTTGCTGACGGTTCTGACCGTCGGTGTCTACAGATTCTGGATGAAGACGCGACTTCGGCGATACTATTGGTCGTCGATCCGGCCCGGCGGTCATTCATTTGAATACGTCGGCGACCCGCTTGAAAAGCTTCTTGGTTTCTTCATCGCGGTGGTAATTCTGGCCTTCTATATCGGTGTCGTGAACCTGATCCTTATGTTCATCAGTTTCTCGCTCTTTGACGGAAATACCGTCGCATATTTCGCTTCCGTGGCGGGGGTAATTCCGATCTGGTTTTATGCTAGGTATCGCGCCCGCCGATATGTTCTTGCCCGCACGCGCTGGCGTGGCATCCGTTTCGGCGTCGATCCGGGCGCATGGGGGTATGCGTGGCGTGCACTTGTCCACTGGGCGATCACGATATTGACCCTGGGTCTGCTATGGCCGCGCATGACATTCTGGCTTGAAAAATACCGCTGGGATCGAACTTGGTACGGAGATCGTCAATTCGACCAGGGCGGTCGCTGGACAATGCTGTTCATAGGCTTTTTGCCGGTTTGGCTGATCGTATGGTCCCCGATAATTCTGGTCTGGCAAACCGACGGCGAATCTGACACCGCACTTGGGCTTTTCGTGCTGAGCCTGCCTTTGATCGGCCTCGCCTACACTTGGTATATGGTTCGCAGTTTCCGCCTACTGACCAAGTCAAAGACGGCGGGGGATATCCGGTTTCAGTCCAACGCCCGAGCACCGAGGGTGTTGGGCATCTACATACTCGGCCATGCACTGACATTGCTAGCGACTGGGATTGTCGCGATCGGCGTGTCCGCACTTGTCCTCGCGTCGGCATTTGCCACCTCTGGTGTGGACTTCTCTTTCGACGAAATTGAAAACATGATTGCGCCAGAAACTTGGTTGCAAATCATTGGTTTTGCGATGTATTTTTTGGTATTTATTGCTTGGGGCACATTTCGGCATGTCTTTGTGACGCTGCCCCTTTGGCGCCATTACTCTGAAACGATTGAGGTTATGGATGGCGCGTCTGTTCATTCAATCCGGCAGCGCGCCCGCGACGCACATCGTGAGGCCGAGGGGTTCGCCGAAGCACTTGATCTGGGCGCGGCAATATGAGCCGCACGGTGATCAGCACACCCATCCACGTTGGCGCAGGGCCTGCACAGCCTGAGGGGTTCGCCGACTTTTTCGATGGGATCAGCGCCGTCTCTCATCGGGTTTCGTTCGAGATTGATGACGTTGCACGAACGATTGTGATACGCTGGCCGGGCGCGCTACCGCTGGTGTGGGCGATCGACGAGTTGCGCGAGATCCCCGATCAAGCAGATCAGAATAAGCTGGTTCTGACATCAATGACGCGGCCGCTGGCTCGGTTAATTTTGTTCGGCGAAACAGAAATCGCGGTCCTTCGTCACCGCGCTCCCAAGCTTACAGCGAAGCCGCCAGTGCGCGGCAAGGGCCGGGTGATGGCTTGGGCTGCCGCCGCGATTACTTCGGTATTCGTCATCGTATTTGGTCTGGTGCCGATCATGGCAGACCAGCTGGCCCGCATATTGCCAACTCGCGGCGAGCGGGCGCTGGGCGAAGCAACGCTTGAGCAGATACAATCCGCACTTAGCGACGAGTTCCTGCCAGTCAGTTTTTGTTGGACCCAGGAAGGCGAGGAGGCGCTCGAAGCGATGCTTGCGCGACTGGGAAGTGACGAATTGGATCTGCCATATCCAGTGACGGTCAGCGTTTTGGACCACGAAATGAAAAACGCCTTCGCTCTGCCTGGCGGCCAGATCGTGTTCTTCCGCGGCATGTTGGATGCGGCCAGTTCGCCTGACGAGATTGCCGCCGTATTGGCGCATGAAGTCGGCCATGTCGCTGCCCGCGATCCGACACGGATCGCACTTCGGTCCGCCGGTTCGCTTGGAGTATTGGGCCTTCTGTTTGGGGATTTTGCCGGCGGCGCTGTTGTTTTGTTTCTGGTCGAGCAGCTTATCCAGGCCGACTACAGCCGCGACGCCGAAGCGGCCGCCGACGCTTTCGGCATTGAATTGCTGCTCGATGCAGACATCGATCCGGGTGCCCTCGGCACGTTATTTCAGAATCTCCGCAATGATTTCGGCGAATCCGAAGGCATTGCCGCGCATTTCACATCTCACCCAGCTCTTGGCGATCGGATCGCAGCCGCCGAGGCGGCAAGCGCGCGTTTGTCTGCGCGGTTGCCAAGTCTGACCGATGGCGCATGGCAGGCACTTCGCACGATCTGCGACTAGCTTGCAGTGCCCAGCGCTGCGCGGTAATCCCGGCCTCAGTCGGTTGGGAGGCAATTGGGATGATACGATTATCTCTGGCGATGATCGCAGGGTTCATACTTGCGAGCTGTGCAGCTGAGGAAGACCTGTCAGTTCCACCAGAAGCCCTTGGTGATTTCCGTCTTGGCCACAATATCGCTATAGCCGACGATACCGTTCGTGGACCATTCTCGCGGGAATTCACCGAAACGCAGATGGAGGCAGCGGTCCAAAACGCCGTGGCAAAACGCTTGCGCCGATACGACGGCGATGGGCTTTATCATTTGGGCATCGTTGTCGGCGGTGTTGTGTTGGCGCAACCGGGCATTCCGGTCATTTACGCGCCAAGCTCTGTCATAATGCTGGATGTGACGATTTTCGACAATTCCACTCAGCAGAAGCTGAACGAAGAACCGATGCGCATTCAAGCCGGCGAAGGGTTCAGCAATATGGTGCCCTTTCTCGGGTCCGGGCTGGTCCGTGGCCCGGAAGAACAGCTGGCCAATCTATCGGCCAATGCGGCGCGCAGTATCGAAAAGTGGATCCGCGACAATCCGGACTGGTTTGAACCGAAACCGGGGCAAGTGCGAGTGCGCTACAACATTGAAACCCCGGCCCCCGACATTGCCGAGGTTGAGGAAGGCCCAGTCACCAACTGACGCTTGATTTTCTCTAACCGATGACCTAGGTGCCCTGCGATATCTGACCTACTTAGAGGCAATTAGGGCAATGGCGAAGGAAAAGTTTGACCGCAGCAAGCCGCATGTGAATGTTGGCACGATTGGTCATGTTGACCACGGCAAGACGACGTTGACGGCGGCGATCACGAAACAGTTTGGCGATTTTCAGAGCTATGACTCGATCGACAGC
>CAJHYP010000007.1_pt1 | contig 20635 bp, 23 predicted proteins | sample 9198731 | NCBI WGS metagenome assembly CAJHYP01 (sample SAMEA7708363, study PRJEB35096) | sediment metagenome | biome: marine neritic benthic zone biome [ENVO:01000025]; feature: sediment [ENVO:00002007]; material: shallow marine sediment [ENVO:03000034] sea grass bed [ENVO_01000059] ...
TCGCGATCTTGTGGCCCGAAGGAATAAGTTGAGTTGTCGGATGACCGTCGACATCCGAACCCACGTCAAGTGACCGCGTGGCGGTGACGACATTGTCAGACGGATCGAGGCGAACCCAGGACGTCATGCGATAGCCTTACGCGCAAACCGGGGAATCCGCGCTCCACCGGTGGATGTCGATATGCGGTTGTGCGGCCAGCCGGGCGCGGGCCTCTTCCCACATGGATTTCCAGACACGCCAGTCATACAGCTCGGCCTCAGGATGGGCGCGGCTGCGGGCGACGAACTCGGGAAAATGAGAGCGGCCGGTCGGTTGACCGTTGCGGTTGTATCGTAAGTCGAAGGACCAACGGATGCCGTCGGTCCGGTTCTCCAAGGAGGCGTGTGGCAAATAAGGGCTCAAGATCAGAACGCCACCGGACCCCACGGGCAAAGGGATCGACCGATCCGTGTCAAGAAAGCCATCGGCAATTGCGGTTTGTCGCTGCGGGCAATGAGGGAGAATTTCGGCCGTTGTCTGCGGCACGACTAGCAAACAGCCGTTGTCGATAGTTGCGTCCGTGACAGCAATCCAGACCGTAATCATGTCGGTTTCATCGGCGTCGGCATGGGCGACGGCCCGATCCTGATGCCAGTCGGTGCCACCGACGTGCGCGCGGACTTCGCCCTGATCGAGCGACCTGGCTGGCGGCTTGATCCGCACATGCTGGATTGGGTTCGAGGTGATCTCCGGCCCGATCAGGTCCTCAACAAGATCAAGCAACTTTGGCGCCCGGATCATGTCGAACACCGCGGGGCCGAAGTGCATCGGCGTGTCGGCATGAATGCGATCCCCGGGCAGCGAGATATCCATTGGTTGAAACCAATCGCGCCCTTCCGAATAGGCCGCGGTCAGTTTGTCCTGAAATGAAGCACCGGAAAGCCGGTCGGTCATTCTCCAATCATCGATGAGCCGATCAAGCACTGCGGCATACTCAGCCCGGACCGGATCGAGAATAGTTGTCTGGTCAAGGACATCTTCGACAACAAGATATCCGTTTTCGCGATAGAAGGTGATTTGGTCTGAGCTCAACATCGGTCATCTCATTTCAGAAGTATCTCGACAATTGGCGGCCAGATCAGCATGACCGACAAAGCCAACAATTGGATGCAGATAAACGGCAGGAAGCCCTTGAATATGTCGGTCAGTGAGATGTGCGGTGGCGCCACAGATTTCAGGTAAAATGCCGCCGGTCCAAATGGTGGGCTAAGAAAGCTGACCTGCATATTCATGCAGAACAGGACGCCAAACCAGACGGCTACGTATTTCGGCTGGAGCTGTCCGAAAAATCCGATCTCTTCGATTGGCAGCCGCTTCACGATGGGCAGAAATACCGGGATTATCAGCAAAACAATCCCAACCCAATCCATGAAAGCGCCCATGAAAAGCAGGATCAGCATCATCACCAGTAATACGGCCATCGTCGGTAACTCGCTTCCCACGATCAAGTTGGCGATATAAGTCGGACCACCCGCCAGTGTATAGGCACCCGCCAACGCGGCTGCACCGACGGTCACCCAAATAATCGTTCCGGTCGACTTTAGTGTCCGCATCAGGCTGTCCCAAACCAAGCCGACCGACGCCTCACCTCGAAATGCCGCGATTACGAATACAGCTAAGGCCCCCATTCCGGCGGCCTCGGTGATCCCGGAAATCCCGCCATAGATCGACCCCAGGACAACGCCAATGACGGTAAACGGTGGCACAAGGCCTTTGCCGTGTTCCCAGCCGAGGCGCGAGCGCTCGCGACCGAAAATAAAGAATGCAAGACCAAGCCCCACCACAAGATAGACCGCTATGTAGGGCAGGTGGTAGGACATCCCCAGGAAGATGGGCTCGACGTTTTCCCCCATATTTGTGTTTTGCCCGGTGAACGTGAAATAGAGCGCCCGTAGTAGCAACAGCGTCGAGACGCCAGCGAGCATAATCGACAAAAACGCGCCGAACATGCCGAGTTTCTGAAGCCCTGTCGGGTCGTTTTCTGGCGGTTCCGGCAGCGGTGCGAGTGATGGGTTCAACTGCGTTCTGATGACGATATAAAGGATGATGAAGCTCGCCAGCATGAATCCTGGGATAAAGGCGCCGGTGAAAAGCGCCTTGATCGACGTCTCGGTGATAAGACCGTAAATGATCAACACGATCGACGGCGGGATCATCGTGCCAAGGCTGCCCGAGGCGCAGATCGTGCCGATAGCAAGGTTCTGATCATATCCCAGCCGCAACATTTGCGGCAGCGCAATCAGGCCCAGTAAAACAACTTCGCCGCCGATGATTCCGGACATCGCGGCCATGATCACCGCCATCAACGAGGTGATAATTGCGATCCCGCCTCGAACCCGGCTCAGCCAATAATCGAGGGAATCGTACATCTGCTTGGCAATGCCCGATCGCTCTAACAGTGCCGCCATGAATATGAAAAGCGGCACTGAGATCAGGACGTATTCCGTCATCAGATCGAATATTTTCTGTGTCAGAATGTATAATGGTCCGGTGCCCGGTCGCGCCGTCAATAGCCCGTCGCCAAAACTCAGCGGGTTCGTCAACAGGCTGGGCTCGAACTTCATGACCATGACAAGAAGCGCGAGAACTGCCGAGGCGAATCCCAACGGCATACCGATTGCCAGAAGCACGACTAGTCCCAGCACCAGGACGATTGAGATCGTTCCAACGTCCATCAGTCGTCCTCCAGGGTCCGTTTGATCGCTTCTAGCTCGTCTTCGTCGATTTCATCGGCCGCTGTGTGAACTGTCGGTTCGAGGTTCCAATCCGAGATCAGATTTACGACGGCTTGTATTGCGATCAGGACTACAAGGATGAGGATCGCGGGTTGAACGGTGGCAGGTATTGGTGGGTCAAATGCCGTCCCGAACATTTCCCACTTATAGAATTTGACAACGAACACTTGCTGGTAACTGCCGAAAACCAGGAAGCCAGCGAACACAACGATCAAGAATGCCCAGATCGTATCGAACGTGCGCTGTAACCAGCGTGGCACCAGGTCATAAAGGATGAAAATTCGGATATGACATCGCTGCTGCATCGCGTAGAGCCCCGAGCAAAGGAACACGAAGCCGGCAATCCAAAGCGTCAGTTCATTTGCCCACAGAGTCGGGCGCTCGAGCGCGTAACGCAGAAAAACCTCATAGAGCATGACCAATGTCATTGCGATAATCATGATCATGGTGATCCGGCCTATGAACATTGCGGTCCGGTCGACCGGTCGCCAGTCCTGAAACTCCATATGCGCGACACGAACTCCACGTGCACCGATCACAAATATCACCGGCAAAAGGAGCAATGCGGCCCAGTCGATAGCGTCAGCAAATCCGCCAAAAAGCCCCGGAAGACCGGGAGAGACGTCTTTGCGTCGATGCAATTCGCTCATCTGTTCAAACAGGCCGGGGTCCTGCTGTGGGAGCAAGTCAAGGATGAACGCAGGGGCATGCCAAACTGACCATCCAGCACAAAACAGGAATGCAATTGGGACAATCCATTCCCAAAACCCGCCAGTTTGTTCCTTTTCCATGTTTTCCCTTCCTACAATCGCCGACCGAGTGTTGAATGCTGGGCGGCGGTTCAGGTCAAACTCAGTACGGTCTCAACTTGCAGTCAAATTTACCAAGCAACTCGAACGCGAGTGTAGCGGGGGATAAGACACTAGCAACAATTATGCCCTGTGGCCGTCGGGGTATCGCCCCCAAGGCTGTCAAAACTGAATGTGCCTTTTGAAATCCCCGGTGACAGCGGCCGGGTCTATTGACCCGGCCGCCGCCGATTGTCGACCGATTGGTCTGTTATTCGGACATTAGTCCCATGCCGACTAGGAATGAGATGTGGCTCTCAAGCAGCGCCTTCGATTCCGGCGTCGTTGCGAACTCGGTCCAGCCCGCTTTCACAGCTGCGCGGAACTTGTTCAGCTCTTCATCCGACCAGGCGTAAAGATTGATGCCCTTGTCGCGCAAGATCTTGGCGTTCTGGTTGTTCTTGACTTCGTTCAGCGTCGCGTTGTGAAGCGCCAGCGAGTCCATCGCAACCGTCATGATTGCCTTGTGATGCGCAGGCATCGCGTCCCAGATGTCCTTACGACAAGCCAGATGGTCGGCGGGCATCGAGTGGAAACCAGGGAAGTTCGTGTGCTCTGCGATGTCGTAAAGCCCAAGACCGATGTTGTTGGTCAGGTTCGCCGCATCAGCACCGTCGATGATGCCGGTTTCAAGCGCCGTGAAGATTTCGTTGAAGTCCATCACGATCGGCGATGCGCCGAGGTTTTTGAAGACTAGGGTCGCCATGCCCGGAGGCGAACGGAATTTCCAATCTTTGAAGTCTTCCACGCCGCGGATCGGACGGGTCGACGACAGCGATTCCGGACCTGGGATCCACCAGCCGACGAACTCCATGCCATGCGCATTGTACAGATCGTTGACTGCAGCGCGGCCATCGCCGTGCAGAAGCCAAGCCATCTGCTGGTACGGGTTGGAATAACCGCCCATCAGGTCGCCCGCGAATTGGAACGCCGGGTTCTTACCGGTCTGATACGCACCACCAGTCATGTCGCAGTCAAGAATACCGGTCGCAGCGGCGTCAAAAGTCTCGGCTGATTTAACGACCGAAGATGCATAAAACATCTCGACCGCGATCTCGCCATTCGACATCGCTGTGATGTCTTCAATGTACTTTGCAGCCAGCTGGCCCGAAAGCGTTTCAGGCGAAAAGTGCGTCTGGATGCGAAGATTGGTTTGTTGCGCCACCGCCGTCGAACCGGCAGCAATTGCGATCATTCCCGCGGCAGCGGCCGCAAGTTTCATGAACTTCATTTAGTCCTCCCAAATCAAAAATCTTGCGACCTTCTGGCCGTCATTTTCGTATTGCCCGGCCAACCTAGCAATCGACCGGCCATCTGCCAATAAAAAATTGAAAATTTCGGTAATTTTGAAATTTTGTTGTTTTTGCGAAATTTTGGATTAGTCTCGTTAGATCTAGGAGAGACAATAAATGCGCGTTCACACCCAAGAAATTTACGAGGATCTGCAGCGCAAACTGGTGACGGCATCGTTCAAGCCGGGCCAAAAATTGAAGCCTGCGTCGTTGCAAGGTGAATACGGGTGCTCGGCAAATACTATTCGTGATGTCTTGCTAAGGCTGGCCAAAGTCGGCCTTGTTGACTTTGAGATGCAGCGGGGGTTCCGCGCCCGAATGTCTTCGCCGGAACATCGACACGACGTGACGCAATTTCGCATTTTGCTGGAACAAGAGGGCGCCCGATTGTCGATGTTACGCGGCGGGTTGCCGTGGGAAGCACGATTGACTGCGACGCACCACAAGTTGCGCCACATCGAGACTCAGATTGTCCGCGAGTCGCTTCAGGACATGTACGTGACGCTATGGTCCGATGCCGAGTTCGAGTTTCACGAAACACTAATATCCGCCTGCGGTTCGCCGATTTTGCGAGAGACCTATGCAAATATCTACTTTCAGTTTCGTCAGCAGATGGTCAACCTCGAACGTGATTTTGGCAGCGACTACTTTAAGGCCATTATCGATGAACATCAGGCAATTCTGGACGCAGCTCTCGCGCGCGACGTTGGCGGCTGCCAAAAAGCAATCTATGAGCATTTGGAACGAAATCTGTTGAAGGGAGCCGAGGAGCCAGTTCTTCAGAGAACCATGTCAGAGCCAATTCTTGACCACGACATTCGCTAGGCCTATTCGAGCGTCCGAAGTTTGGGGGACATTGTGACAGTTGACAGACTCAAAGGAAAACGTGCGCTTGTAACTGCGGCTGGCCAGGGGATTGGCCGGGCGAGTGCGATTGCCATGGCGGCAGAGGGTGCGCAGGTATTTGCTACAGACGTGAATGAAGATGCTTTGGCAGAACTGGCGGCGGCAAGTCACAAAGGCATCGAGACCTTCAGACTTGATGCGCGTAACGACACTAGCGTGCGCGAAGGTGTAGAAAAAGCCGCACCCGACGTGCTTTTCAACTGTGCCGGCTATGTCCATCACGGCACAATACTCGACGCGACGGATGCCGAATGGGAATTCGCATTCGACTTGAATGTGAGGTCGATGTTTCGAACCATTCGCGCGGTGCTGCCGGGTATGATCGAGCGGGGCGGTGGGTCGATTATCAACATGTCGTCTGTTCTGTCGTCGATTATCGGTGCACCGAACCGGTTTCTTTATACCACTTCCAAGGCGGCGGTAATCGGTCTCACTAAGGCTGTCGCAACCGACCATGTGACGCAGAACATTCGATGCAATTGCATTTGCCCCGGGACGGTGCAGAGCCCATCACTTGAGGATCGGCTGCATGCGCTGGGCGAACAGGTCGGAGGCTATGACGCTGCGCGCGCGCAATTTATCGCTCGCCAGCCGATGGGGCGGATTGCTACCGCGGAAGAAGTGGCGGCGCTGGCGGTTTATCTTGCATCCGATGAAAGCGCCTTCACGACCGGGCAGCCCCACGTCATCGACGGCGGATGGTCGGTCGCCTGACACCCCACAGAAATCGAGGAAGCCATGAAATTAGTCAGATACGGCGAACCGGGCGCCGAAAAGCCCGGATTGATGGATGGCGATACACTGCGCGATTTGAGCAGCGAGATCAGCGATATAACCGGAGCGACGCTATCTGATGAGGCGCTGGACCGGCTACGCGCGATTGATCCCTCAAGTCTCCCCGTTGTTGGAGGGAATCCGCGAATTGGCCCGTGCGTCAGTTCAATCGGAAAATATCTTAGCATCGGCCTGAACTACTCTGACCACGCTGCAGAGACCGGAGCGGCGATCCCTGAAAATCCAATCTTATTTTTGAAGGCAGTTTCGTCAATCATAGGTCCATTTGACGACGTCGTCATGCCGCGTGGCTCGACGCAAACAGACTGGGAAGTTGAACTGGCTGTCGTGATTGGAAAACCGGCCAAATATGTCTCCAGAGAAAACGCGCTCGACCACGTTGCCGGATACTGCATCGCGAACGATGTGTCCGAGCGGCATTTCCAAATCAAGTTGTCCGGCCAGTGGACGAAGGGGAAAAGCTGCGACACATATGGTCCACTGGGTCCCTGGCTGGTGACCCGGGATGAAGTGGCCGATCCGCAAAATCTTTCCATGTCACTCGATGTCAACGGCAAGCGTATGCAGACTGGCAATACATCGACCATGATTTTTACCGTAGCCGAGATCATCGAGCATCTGAGCAGCCTCTTTACCCTTCACCCAGGTGACGTGATCTCAACGGGTACGCCGCCGGGCGTGGGCATGGGAATGGATCCGCCGCTCTATCTTCAGGTCGGCGATGTGATGGAATTGGAAATCGAGGGTTTGGGACATCAGCGTCAGGATGTTCGGCAGGATGCCTGATCTGCTGCTTATTGGTGACGCAACAGATGACATGATTGACCAGGCGCGCCGGGCATTCACGATTCACAGCGCTGCCAAGATTGACGATCTGCCCAATTGGCTGGCTCAAAACGGTTCCGCAGTCACACATATTTTGACGAATGGCCACGATGGTGTGCCGCCGGTGATCATGGCCGGTCTGCCAAATCTGCAAATGATCTCGTGCTATGGTGTCGGCTACGATGCAATCGACGCGGGTAAAGCTGCACAGCGCGGGATCATGGTCACGCATACACCCGATGTGTTGAACGCCGAGGTCGCGTCGACCGCGCTGATGTTGATGCTGGCCTGTTTTCGCGAGTTTCTGCGCGACGAAGCCTATGTGCGATCCGGCGAATGGGAGCGGCGCGGCAATGCTCCGCTAACGCGGTCGCTGGACAACCGGACAATCGGCATCCTCGGCATGGGCCGGATAGGTCGCGAGATCGCCGCCAAGCTGGGCCCCTGGAATCCGACCATTCTGTATCACGCACGCAGCCCGAAAGACGTTCCATTTCAATATGTTGGTGATCTCGCTGATATGGCCAGGCGGGCCGATGTTTTAGTCTGCATTACACCCGGCGGCGCGGCGACTAAGCATCTGGTCGATGCCGAGGTTATTGACGCGCTCGGTCCGGGAGGGACTCTGATCAATGTCAGTCGCGGCACCGTCGTCGACGAAGCGGCGATGATCGACGCGCTGGAAACCGGGCGGCTCGGATGGGCCGGACTCGATGTGTTCGAGTTCGAACCCCATGTGCCTGAGCGTTTGCGAGACCTTAAAAACGTCGTGCTACTTCCGCATGTCGGCAGTGCGACGATCGAAACCCGTGCCGCCATGGGTGCGCTCACAGTGGACAATCTACTGCAGCATCTGAAAGACGGCACAGTTTTGACACCCGTGCCCGAATGCCAATGACAAAAATATCAAGCGTTGAAGCGCGGCTTTTTGAGGTGCCGTTGGGTGAAGTCCTGGTGGATGCCAAACACGGCGATCACAGTCATTTCCACCTGATCACCGCCACGGTGACGCTCGAAGATGGGCGCAGTGGAACCGGATACACCTACAACGGCGGCCGCGGCGGGCACGCCACACGAGCGATGATCAGCCACGATTTGGCGCCGTATTTGCTCGGCAAGGACGCCGAAGATGTTGAGGCGCTGACAAAAGCGATGGACTGGCACATGCATTATGTCGGGCGCGGGGGCATCCTGTCGTTTGCGATCTCAGCGGTTGATATCGCGCTATGGGATCTCAAGTGCAAATTGGCCCAAACGCCGCTTTGGCAAATGGTCGGCGGGGCGGGGAACACCTGTTTGGCGTATGGCGGCGGCATAGATTTGGCGTTCCCTTTGCCGAAACTGCTCGCGAATATTCAAGGCTATTTGGATGCAGGCCTGGAGGCGGTCAAAATCAAAGTGGGCCAGCCGACCGAAGCTGAGGATGTCAAGCGCATCCGCGCAGTCCGGGACCATATTGGTCCCGACCGGACATTCATGATCGACGCGAACTATTCAATGACGCGGGACCAGGCGGTCTCGCTGGCACGCGCTGTCAAAGACCAAAACCTGCTGTGGTTCGAAGAGCCGATCATCCCCGACGACTATTCCGGATTTGCCGTGGTTGCCAAAGAAGGTGGCATCGCCACCGCTCAAGGCGAGAACCTTCACACGATCCACGAATTTGACATGGCGCTATCACAAGGAAGCTTGGGATTTATTCAGCCCGATGCTTCCAATTGCCTGGGAATAACAGGCTGGCTGGAAGCCTCTGCATTGGCTAAGCGCCACGGTGTTCCGGTCTGTAGCCACGGGATGCAGGAACTTCACGTCAGTCTTGTGTCCGCGCAAGCACACGGTGCTTGGCTTGAAGTGCATAGTTTTCCGATTGACCGATACACCAAGCGTCCGTTGGTAATCGACGCAGGCCGGGCAGTCGCGCCAGATGCGCCAGGAATAGGCGTCGATTTTGACTGGGCCAAGCTTGCGCCGTTCGAGTCAATTTAGTCTGACAATCAATCTTGGAATGTTCAGATGGCCTCGGTTTGGGTCAACACATTTCGCGCAACGCGAAAGCATTCGAGTGCCAGTGGCACTCCGCAGTAAATGCCGACAACATGTATGATCGCGCGGATCTCCTCTGGCGAAACGCCGTTTGTCAACGCACCACGGCAGTGGATCTCCCACTCGTGCATTCGGCCCAGAGCACCGATCATTGCCAGGTTCATCATCGATCTGGTCTTGGCATCGATCACGTCATCGCCCCAGCCAAATCCCCAGCACCAGGCGGTCATCGCCTCCTGAAATGGCCGGGTAAAATCGTCCGCCGCCGCGAGATTTTTCTCTACGTATTCTGCCCCCAATGTCGCCTTTCGTTGCTCGAGGCCTTTCAGGAACAGGTCTTCATCGAAAAGGCTCATCTTACCCTCCGAGTTTCACCGCAATGTTCTTGTCGCGGATCCGGATGAGCGGCCAGCGCGGCGCCGCCATCGTAGTTCTGCCAATACGCCTGCATCTTAGGTCTCCTCGGGTTCGGCATGGAAATCGTTGTGTTGGGGATCGCATCTAGTTTGTTCAGCCAGCCCGCGCGAGAGCGACGCACAACTTCTGCTGTCGGTTCGTAGAGGGAGCCATCCGATAAGGTTGCCGCGTGGATATGTATCTCGCTTGGCCACCTGAGGGAGCGAAAATAGAGCCGCGTGCCACACGTTGGACAGAAGCCACGCCAAGTATTCTCAGAGCTTTCAATGTGGTTGATCTCACCGCTCCACGTGACCGTTTCGTGGTGAAGCCCGACAAACCCAGTAAACGGTGCGGATGTCGCTCGCTGACAATCCGTACAATGACAGACCAGTTTCCGCCTGGCCGGTCCCGGCGCCGACCAGCGGACTGCGCCGCACATGCAATGACCTTTCAGATTGACCATAACTTAAACGATCTTATTTCCATCGAGCACAGCAGACTGCATTCCACGCTCATATTTCGGCAATTCGTCCTCAATCGTCAGCCACGGCACGCGCTCAGGCCAATAAACATGCGCGGTCGGGTGATAGGGTGCCCGGTCATCCAGACTTGGCGCATAAAGGTGTGTTTCTTCCGGCAGAATCTCGGTCTGAAAGGTCATTGGCGTGCCGCAGGTTTGGCAAAATGATCGCACGACCTTGGGCGAAGATTTGAAAAACCCTCGGTCGCCGCTCCATTCGACGGTATCTCGCGTTACGCCGAACCAGCTCACATAGTCGGCCCCGGCGGCATGCTGACAATCGGTGCAATGGCAATAGGCGGCCCACAGCATGGGCCCAGTTACGCGATAACGGACTGTCCCACACATACAGCCCCCCTCAATCATCTGCTCCCTCCTGCATTCAGCGCTAAACTAGCAAAAAAATTTGCGCATAGCCCACATTGCACACTCTGCACCAAATTGATGTTCTCCGCGACTGTGTGTTTTCTTGTCCATCCGGTCCTTGTCGTCGCAACTGATTGTGCTCAAACTCACACTGAAGCCGGAATGGAGCCCGCGAATGAGCCTACCCAATACGATGCGCGCAATGGTGACCATGGGTCACGGCGGGCCTGACCAGATGGTTTTCCACATTGACTGGCCGCGCCCGGGGCCGAAAGCTGGCGAGGTGCTAGTCAAGGTTGGCGCCTGCGGGCTCAACAACACCGATGTGAACACGCGGTCCGGCTGGTATTCGAAGGCCGTCACCGACGCCACAACAGGCGATGCGTTTGCCGAAGTAAACGATGAGGATCCAGCTTGGGGCGGCACGCCGATCAGCTTTCCACGCATTCAGGGGGCTGATGTCTGCGGGCAGATATTGAGCGTCGGCGAGAGTGTCGACCCGGCGCGAATTGGCCAGCGAATAATCAGCGACAATTGGCTTCGCGATCCCGACGACCCTTTGAATAAGGCCAAGGCGGGATACTTCGGGTCGGAACGCGATGGCGGATTTGCCGAGTACACAGTCATTCCAGCAAGCAATGCAATTCCGATTCAATCCGATCTAAGCGATGCCGAGCTTGCAACATTCTCCTGTTCGTATTCCACGGCTGAGGGCATGTTGACACGCGCCAATGTCTCTGAGGCCGACACCGTCCTGGTTCCCGGCGCGTCAGGTGGGGTGGGCGGCGCGGTTGTGCAACTTGCCAAATTGCGAGGCGCACGTGTGATCGCATTGGCGTCAGAAAGCAAACACAACGACGTCGCCGCACTTGGCCCGGACCTGATATTGCCGCGGGAGCCCAGCGATCTTCGCACTGCTCTGGGCGACGATAAAGTGACGGTTGTGGCCGACGTTGTCGGCGGGGATAACTGGCCAAAGTTGATAGATATCCTTGAGCGCGGCGGCCGATATACCTGCTCGGGCGCTATCGCCGGGCCAATTGTCACGTTCGATCTTCGCACGTTTTACCTTCGAGATCTGACATTTACAGGTTCGACCGTCATTGACCCTGAGGTCACAAAGCGACTGGTATCTTACATCGAGGCCGGGAACATCAAGCCTGCGCTTGCAGCCACTTATCCACTTGAGGAATTGCACGAAGCGCAGCAGATGTTCATCGAAAAACTTCACACCGGAAACATCGTGGTGGTTCCGTGACAACTGCAATTTGGCAGACTTTGCTTTCCACTTGTCGCGAGGCACATCGCACGCATCCCACTTTGGCAGCGTTTTGCGGTTTCCCCAACGATATCAGCCCTCAAGATGTTGTTCCGTTCCCTATACCCGCGGCCGAATTGTTAAGCCGGGAAACCGGCTTGGAAACTTCGCTTTATAATGATCTGCGCGACGCAATCATAGCGGCTGGGCCGAACGCGCGTTGGCGGGAAACATACAAGGACACCGATATCGGCGAGACCTTTCTCAGTCGCTTTGGCTGCTACTGCATAATCGGCGACGGCGGACCATTTTCCAGCCAGCAAATTCGGGCCTGGATTGTTTATGTGCCGCCAAAACTGCACTACCGCTGGCACCACCATACAGGCGAGGAAGTTTATCTGGTTATTGCCGGTGAAGCGGAGTTTTTTCGCAAAGGCGATCCGCCCGAAACACTTCGCTCCGGACAGACCAGTACCCACGCGTCGAACCAACCTCATGCTATGGAAACTCACGAAACCCCTGTGTTGGCCCTTGTCATTTGGCGAAACGGATTTGACTCCGTGCCGACATTAACGCCTCCCGAGGTCTTGTATGACTAGTCCGGAACAACCGGTCGACGTAGCACAGGCATTTGCAAGGGTGCCGGAGCAACCGCGCAGACGTCTGTTCGAGATGCGCGAATTGATATTGGACGCGGCGGATGCAACCGGTACCGCGCCTTTGACCGAAACACTAAAATGGGGTCAGCCGGCTTACTTGCCGGCGCGCAAGCACGGAACGACAGCGCGCCTTGGTTGGTCGGCGTCTGACCCAGATCGTTGCCGCCTTTTTGTCCATTGCCAAACCGATCTCGTCGCCCGATTTCGGCAGGTTTTTCCAACCGAATTCGGTTACGAAGGCAATCGCGCAATTCTAGTTCCCGCCACTGACACATTCCCTGCCGCCGCGTTTCAACAGATTGCCGCATCAATCCTGACGTACCACCGCGACAAAGCCACCGAACAAATGGCGCGCTGACGTATTAGGCGCTAGAGCCGGATTTTCCGACCTTCTGCAGCCGAGCGATAGACGGCGTCCTCGATCTCGAGAACTTTGAGGTAGTCCCTTGCCTCGTTTTCCAAAGGCGCACCGTCAATCAATCCGGCTACAACATGCGCATTAAGCGCGTGCACACAATCGCCACCAAAGCCGCGCGATGCGTCAGACTGAAAGACCTGGCTTCGCTCCAGACTGCTTGCGGCGCGATGCCAAATCGAACCGTCGCCAGTCAACTCAAGAACTCCCTTGGTTCCCTCAAAGTGAGCCTCGCCCATGGTGAGGCGCTGGTCTGCAGCCTGATGATCAAGGTGCCGATTGCCGTCAAACAGCGACTGCACGCCGTTTGGATGATCGAAAATGACATAGCCTGCGTCTTCGCCGGCAATAACTGGATTCAAGCGCCGAAGATCGGCGTATACGGCTTCGGGATCGCCGGCCAGGAATCGGAATGTATCGATCCAGTGAACGCCGGTTTCGTGTATCAAGAACCGCTCCATGTTCTGAAAATATGGCTGCCGATCAAGATACGCGTGGGGGCCCTGTCCGTCGCCGGGCCTTAGCCGCATCGACATATTCTGGAGCTTTCCGATTTGTCCCGTGTCGAGCTCGGATTTGATGAAACGATACCAGGGTTGAAACCGAAAATTTTCGTTCACAATCAGCGTGATGCCCGAATTTGTGGCTTCCGAGCAGATTTCCCTCGCCTCTGCCAACGATCGGCAAAAAGGCTTCTGACAGATCACTGCCTTTGTCCCGCTTGAAGACGCCAATCGGAGAACCTCGGCCTGCGCATCTGGTGGAACAACCACATCGAGCACGTCTGGCGCTGTTTTCTCAATCATTTCAATCAAATCGGCAAAGGCCGGGATGCCCGTCGATTGCGCTTTTTCGAGATCCTGGTCGCAAATCCCTACTAACCGCGCTCTTGGCATCCGCTGCCAACTATCAACATGAAACTGGCTGAAATATCCGGCGCCGACGCAAGCAACTTGGAGTTCACCACGTTTTGACAAGGCAATTCCTTTGGATGTCAGTGCGAGACTTCCGGTGCCTTCAGCCGCTGTCAACAGAATCCACTGTCCCAGCAGGCGCATTCGGTGACATCATATAGCGTAAAGAAATCTGTGGGTCGGGGAGACGCAAAGTGAGTGAGTGGGAGGTATTTGCTATTAAATACGCTGACAGAGCGGGCAAGCGATCGCGTGGCGACAGTTTCATTTTTGACGATGCTCCCAGTGAACCACATGCGATCGACTATTTTATGTGGCTGCTTCGAAGTGGCGATCGGGTTATTCTTGTCGACAGCGGCTATGATACGGGCGAGGGTGTGAGGCGGGAGCGGCCGGTTCGTATTGAACCTGGCGCGGCGCTTAAACCATTTGGTTTTACTCCGGAAGATATTGACGAACTGATCGTCACCCATCTTCATTATGACCACGCCGGCGGGCTGCACCTATTCCCGAATGCGCATCTTCATTTGCAGGCGGCTGAGATGGCCTATGCCACCGGCCCGTGCATGTGCCACGACACGCTGAAGATGCCGTTTACTGCGGATCACGTCTGCGAAGCGGTTCAGCGTCTTTATGCAGGAAAGGTGAGTTTTCACGAAGGCGACGCTCAGATCGCCGACGGTGTCACCGTTCACTGCATCGGCGGCCACAGCCGCGGTCTGCAGTGTGTGCGAGTGTGCACGCGCGCGGGATGGCTCGTTCTGGCCTCGGATGCCACGCATTTTTACGAAAACATTTGGTCTCGGAAGCCTTTTCCAATTGTTGTTGATGTCGAAGACATGCTGCGCGGGTTTGATACTTTGGAGCATCTTGCCAGCCTACCGGGCCTGATCATTCCGGGGCATGATCCGAAGGTTTTTGACTATTTTCCAAGCGAGCTGGAGCCGACGATCCTGCGCCTGGACGGCGGCCCAATCAAAGAATTCGCACGTTAAGTATTTGAAAACGCGTCTTTAAAATGGTCTCGCAGTGCGTTTTTTTGCACTTTTCCCATCGTATTTCGCGGCAATTCGTCAAGGATCAGCAATCTTCGCGGAACTTTGAACCCGGCCAGTTCCGTCCGTGTGGCGTCTAGAATTTCTTCGATGTCGGGTGTCGCATTGGTTTTCGGCACCAATGCGCCAAGAACACCCTCGCCGAAATCAGGATGCGGCACTCCGATTACGGCGCTTTCCAAAACTCCTGGCTGCCGGTCGAGAACAAGTTCGATCTCTTTGGGGTAGATATTGAGACCGCCCGAGATGATCAGGTCCTTGTTTCGCCCAACGATGTGCAAGTATCCATCTTCATCGAACCGTCCGAGATCACCTGTGATGAAAAAGCCGTCTTTTCGAAATTCGGCGGCGGTCTTCTCCGGCATGTTCCAATAGCCCCGAAAGACATTTGGACCTTTCACCTCGATTTGCCCAATATCTCCGTCAGTTATGGGTCGGCCGCCTTCCGGCTCACAAATCCGGAGAGATACACCTGGCAACGGCAAGCCAACTGATCCAGCGCGCCGTTCCCCATCGACAGGATTCGACGTGTTCATATTGGTTTCGGTCATGCCATAACGCTCAAGAATCCGATGCCCGGTGCGTTCCTCAAACTGGCCATGCGTTTCAGGCAAAAGGGGCGCGCTGCCCGAAATGAAAAGCCGCATGTGCCGAACGAGCTCACTATTAAACCGCGGGGTGCTCAATAGCCTGGTGTAGAAAGTCGGCACGCCCATCATTGACGTTGCGTGCGCCAACCCGGTGATCACCCGATCGAGATCGAACTTGGGCTCAAAGATCATCGACGCCCCCGTCAGAAGCGCGATGTTCGTGGCGACAAACAGTCCATGTGTGTGGAAAATCGGCAGCGCGTGCAGCAGCACGTCGTCGGATGTGAACTGCCATACATCGGCAAGGACCTGGGCATTGCTGAGAAGGTTCTCGTGGCTAAGTATCGCCCCTTTTGACCGACCGGTCGTTCCAGATGTGTAAAGGAGCGCGGCCAAGTCCTCACTCCCGCGCGACGCGATCGCCCAATCCGGTTCGGCTAAAGAAATTGCATCAGCAAACTCGCCGCTCCGCCCTTCGGCCGAAAGAGTAAGCGTTCGAACCCCCAGTCGCCGGGCAGTGCCGCTCAGTTCGGCGGCGGACTTGGGATCACACAGCATCAACCGGGCACCGCTGTCCGCCAGGAAATAGTCGACTTCGGAAGCTGTGTAGGCAGTGTTGAGCGGCAAATAGACAACGCCAGCCTGCACGCACCCCGCATACACCGCCAATGCCGAGACAGATTTTCCGATTTGCGCGACCAGCCGATCGCCTGGCCGAAGTCCGTGCTCCCGGAGTACGGATGCAACGCGCGCAGCCTTCTCGACAAAGGCGCCGAAAGTCACCGTTCTACTGCGGTCCATAATGAATGCGCGCTCGCTGTCGCGATGCGGGGCAAAAAGCGCGTCATACAAGACGTTTGTCATTAAAGCTGACTAGGCCGGTAACTCTGGCGGATCAAGCAGGGCCAATTGCCCGCAGAACGTCTCGCGCAACGGATTCGATCGGCTCCTCAACTTCACTCAATATTCCCACGCGATCAAAAAGTTCCGGGTCGGCGCTAATTGTCTCGCGCAGAGCCCGACCAAAAACCATCCGCAGTTCCGTTCCAACGTTGAATTTGCAGATGTTCGATGTTCGCGCCAAATTCGAGCGCTGGGCGACCGGAACGCCTGATCCACCATGGATCACCAACGGGACGTTGGTGACCGCCTCAATTTCGCGGATGCGGTCTTCGTCCAATCCGCCCTCCTTGTCCTGTTGAAGATGCACATTCCCAACCGAAATGGCCATTGCATCGACGCGGGTGTCGCGTGCAAATGTTGCGGCCTCAGACGGATCAGTCCCTAGGGAGTTTTCGCCCGCTGCATAGCCGACAAAGCCAATTTCGCCCTCGCACGACACACCCGCCCTGTGGGCCATTTCAACGATCTGCGCGGTAGCCGCGATGTTTTCCGCCAAAGATTGGCGCGAGCCGTCAAACATCACCGAGGTAAAACCGCAGTCTATCGCCTCGCGACACTCTTCCACGGTATACCCGTGATCCAAATGTGCCACGACAGGGACCGAAACGCCTTCGGCCAGATGTCGGAACATATTTCCTATGATGGGAAGTGGTGTGTGTTTGCGGCAGGACGGTCCCGCCTGAAGGATAACGGGCACGTCGACGGAGTCCGCGGCGTGCACATAGGCGCGCATGTCCTCCCACCCGAGGCAAACAAGGCCGCCCACGGCATAGCCGTCCCGTAAAGCGGGCTGAAGAACTTGCTCTAGAGTCGCGAGCGTCATTCCCTAGCCTTCCGTCGCTCCAGGATGCGCAGCAAGGAACGCAGTTAATTTGTCCAGATCAGGCAAGGCTGGCGCACATCCGGGTTTGCCGACGACAATCGCCGCACAGGCCGAACCTCGCAGCACTGCGGACTTCAAATCCAGCCCTTCGGATATACCTGACAAAAGCCCAGCCATAAAGCTGTCACCAGCACCCGTCGGCTTTAGCGCATCGACCTTGTAAATGCCGGTGCGGATCTCCTGGTCGCCCGCGAGCGTTATCGCCCCTTCGGGCCCCATTTTGTAGATGACCACAGACGCCGATGTTCGGGCCAATTCACGTGCCTTGTCTAGACCTTTCGCCATATCGCCAGCCATGAAGCCGAATTCCTCATCGTTGCCGACGATCATGTCGCTCATTGCACCGGCGCGTGAAAGAACCTCGGCTGCAACTTCAGGCGATGGCCAGGAGTACGGTCGGTAGTCGATGTCGAAAATAACGGGCAAATTCTGGTTTCTTGCTGCGTCGAATGCATGAAACGCCGCACTTCGCGATGGTTCCGCCGCGAAAACGGTACCCGCAGTAATGAACGCACCAAATGTCGCCAAATCGACGCGATCAACATCTTCGGGAGTGACTTGGAAATCGACGGCGCCGTTGCGGTAAATCACGGTCTGATGGCCTTCCAAAACGCTTTCGTAGACGGCCAGCGAAGTTCGGTATTCCCCGCCTACGGTGCGGACAAAGGTCGTGTCGACACCGTAATCATTCAGATTCTTGACGCAGAATTCGCCAACGGCGTCGTCGGAGACGGAGGTGATCAGCGCCGCATTGGACCCCAGCTTGGTCAAGCCGACGGCAATATTCGCGGAAGATCCGCCAATGCCGCTTGCAAACATCTTTCCGTCGCGGGTCTTCGTTCCAGGCGGGTCCGGAAAGAAATCCATTCCCACGCGCCCAAACACCGCAAAGCGCCGTTTTTTGATGCCATCAATTAGGTCTGTCATGCTGCTGCCGTGATTTCGGCGCGCCGCCGCACCGTCTTGGGTTCGCGCAATGGTACCGGCTATGCAACCGGTTGCAATACCGATTTTAGTCAGCGAGATTTCTCAGTGTTCCTCGTTCGACGATGTGGCAAGGGAATATTCGAGCCTCGGGATAGCGCTGAGGTTCGTCAAGCATCGACACGACAAGTTCGATGGAACTATCTATGATCTGGCTTATCGGCTGGTGGATTGTGGTCAGGTTGATGCTTTCCCATCGCGACATCTCCATGTCGTTCAGTCCCATTACACCGATGTTATCCGGAACCGAAAGATCGGCCGACTGAATGGCGCTGAGCGCGCCAATCGACAAAACGTCGTCGCCGCAAAAATACGCCTCTGCTACGTCGCCTCCAGCCAGCAGACGGTTCATCTCCATGCGCCCGGCGTCAAATGAATAGGCATCGGCAAAACTGTGAGTGAACTTCACGCCGGAATGCGCGCGCGCCACCTCTGAAATTCCGAGAAAACGGTCCTGCGTCGATGTTGCGGATTCCGGACCTCCTAGGAAGGCGATGTGTTTGTAACCCCTCGCAATCAGAGTTTCGGCCGCCATGCGACCGCAAGCCCGGTTGTCAATTCCCACAACGTGCACGCTGGGCACATTTTCAAATCGGCCGAAGGAATGCACAACGGGCACGTTCGATTGCAAAAACGCCTGCGCAAACTCAGGCGACAGCGTTGACGATGCCAATATCGCGCCATCGACCGAATACTGGGTCAAAAGCCGCACCGATGCCTGCACATCGTCACCTTCGGTGATATTCAAAAGAAGCGGGCGCAACCCACGGTCCTGCAATCCCCGTGTGAAAAGGTCAAATATCTCCAGAAAAATAGGATTGTGAAAGTTGTTCGAGATCAGGCCAATCAGCTTCGTTCGACCAGTTGTCAGGCTCGAAGCGAGCGCGTTCGGAAAATAGCCGAGCGCCTTTGCCGCGCTCTCGACCCTGGCCCTGGTTTTTTCCGAAACTGACGCGCCCTTGGTGAATGTGCGCGACACAGCAGAACGTGAAACGCCCGCCAATTCAGCAACATCCTTTAGCGTTACTGGCATACGCCACTCCTCCAAAGTTTTGATAGCATGGAGAAAAACTTTTGCAACCGGTTGCAGAGAGCGTGCAATGGGGTGAAGGAGCCGGTCAGACTCCACGAAAAGAAACGGCGCCCATATCTGGGCGCCGCTATCTGTAGTTATCGATCAGACGAATTATTCTTCGGCTTCCGTCTCGCTGTCCTCAGCGGCTCCTTCGGCTTCGCCTTCGCCCTCGATGCCTTCGCCTTCAAGCTCTTCACCTTCAAGTGCTTCGGCTTCTTCTTCTTCCTCAGTAGTCAGGCTCGAAGGTGCCACGATATTTGCGATCACGAAGTCGCGGTCGATTGTCGGCTTTGTGCCCTCGGGCAGCGAAACGCCGGAAATTGTGGCGGTGTCACCAACTTCCATGCCCGAAAGATCGACAACGATGTTCTCCGGAATCTCGCTTGCCGTCACTACGAGTTCTACTTCTGGGCGCACAACCGTCAGAACGCCGCCGCTCCGCAATCCAGGGCAGTCATCTTGCCCGTGGAACTCCACTGGAATGAATAGCGCGATCTTGGTGTTCCGCTTCAGCCGCATCAGATCGATGTGGGTCGGCAGGTCCTTAACTGTATCCCGCTGCACGTTCCGACAAATGACTCGAACGTCGTCCACGCCATCAACCTTCAGGTTAAAAAGCGTCGTAAGAAAACGGCCATGCTTAAGCCGCTTGAACAACACGTTGTAGGGGATATTGATCGGCAGCGGATCTGTTCCACCACCATAAACGATGCCAGGTACGAGCCCGTCTCTACGAGCTTGACGGGCGGCCCCCTTGCCTGTCCCCGTCCGTACCGTGGCGCTAAGATCAGGGATCTCGCCGGCCATGGTATTACTCCAAATTTTCAGTTCCGGGCAGCCTCCAAGGGTGTCCGCCCACGAGACGCGGCGTATAGCTGGGGTTTCGCTATTTGAAAAGCAGAATCTACCGCGCGCCGAAATGCGTTACTTAACAGTAATACTGACTTGAAAGTGAATTATCCGGCGCGATCGAACACCGTGAAATTTGGCTCGATTTCACCGAACGCACAGTTCGCGTCCAGAAGCGCGCGATGCGCTTCGGCCGGAGACGCGGCATCCAGTCGATCAAGGTCAAGGTAGTTGGCAATCACTCGATCTAATTCGGGCGCGTCGGGATCGCTGACGTCCCA